>ERZ808037.235-NODE-235-length-58631-cov-10.757728_pt1 | contig 58631 bp, 44 predicted proteins | sample MGYA00380190_ERZ808037 | MGnify/ENA primary metagenome ERZ808037 (study PRJEB31490, sample SAMN06133399) | mouse gut metagenome | isolation source: J9 | host: mice | place: China: Chengdu | collected 2015-05 ... | reverse complement strand
AGTTGACAGAACTTCTTGATGAAGAAGGGAGACACGTCCTCACCAGGCTCACCCGTTCCCAGCAGGAGATTGACAGCAGAACGGCTCTGGAGAATTTCATCTTGGGCTTCCGGCTGGGCGTCAGGCTGGTGGCGGAGTGCATGGATGACAGCGACGGCGATATCAGAAGCGGAGGTGAATAGCAAGTGGCAAAGCGCAGGGCAAACGGCGAAGGGAATATTCGCAAACGCAAGGATGGCCGCTGGGAGGGGCGATACACCGCAGGACGTGACCCGGTGACCGGAAAGGTGATTTACAAAAACGTGCTGGGCAGGACCCAGGCGGAAGTCAAGGCAAAGCTCAAGGCAGCGATTGAGGCAAATATGAATCTGGACATTGTGAAAGCGGAGCAGTACACAGTCGGTCAATGGATGGATGTGTGGTTTGAGAACTGCGCAAAAATCAAAGTCCGCCCCTCGTCCCATCAGACTTACCGAGGATATATCGACAACCACATCAAGCCTAACATTGGCAGTGTCCCACTGAGCAAGTTGTCCTCTCTGCACTTACAGCAACTCTACAAAAAGCTCCTTACTGACGGCAGAGTGGAGCGGATTGAATCCAAGAAACAGCCCAAGGGCCTCAGTGCCAAGACAGTGCGGAACATCAATCAGGTGATCTCCTCCGCTATGGACTTCGCAAAGGATCAGAAGCTGATCGCAGGCAACCCGATAGATGGCTGTGCCCTGCCGAAGCTGGAGCACAGGGAGATGAAAACCCTGCCCGTAGAACAACTAACCTCCTTCCTGCGGGAGGCGAAGGAGACCGGCGTCTTTGAGATGTACTACATCGAACTGGCGACGGGCCTCCGGCGAGGGGAGCTGCTGGGGCTGAAATGGGAGGACATTGATTTGGAGCAGGGCAGCCTCCGGGTTCAGCGGCAGGTCTGCCGGATCGATGGCGAGATCGTGGAGGCGCCGCTGAAAACGAAGAACGCCTACCGGGTACTGCCGCTGTCGGCAGAGGCGGTGGAAGATCTGCGAGAGCAGAGAAGGAAAAGCGGCAGCAGCCAATATGTATTTCCGTCTCCCACCGGAGGACCTATCTCGCCGGACAGTGTGCTCCATATGCTCCACCGGGTGCTAAAACGGTCGGGACTGTCGAAAGTGCGCTTCCACGACCTCAGACACACATTTGCGACCCTGGCCCTACAAAACGGAGTGGACATCAAAACCGTCTCCGGGATGCTGGGCCACTACTCAGCCGGATTCACCCTGGACACCTACACCCACGTCACCACCTCCGCGAAGAGGGAAGCGGCGAATACGATGGGTGGCATCCTCTCCGGTGCTCTCCGGTAGTTTCTGGACATTTCGCCGTATGGGTCAGCGCTTGGGTCAGAGCGCTGACCCAAATTTTTAACCGGACTATTTTGCGTCAAAAGTAAAGAAAAAGTTCTGAAATCTCGCGATCTCAGAACTTTTTTGGTTGCGGAGACAGGACTTGAACCTGTGACCTCCGGGTTATGAGCCCGACGAGCTACCAACTGCTCTACTCCGCGATATTTTATTTTGTGGTGCCGGTGACCGGACTCGAACCGGTACAGTATTGCTACCGGGAGATTTTAAGTCTCCTGTGTCTACCAATTCCACCACACCGGCAGCTTGTCGGCAATGATTAGGATAGCACAGATCGCCCCTGTTGTCAACCCCTAATTTCTAAATTATTATCAAAATCTGTGTAGGACTACAATACATATAGGACAGGAGGGAAAGGCCGTCCCTCGCTGCTGCACTACTGACCCGGAGCTGCGCCTGTTTCAATATATGTCATTGAGGGGTTTCCACGGCACCGCTTTCTGGCGGCCTATCCGGATTAGTTCACATATTCCTCCGCCGACGTCCTGAAGCGGCTAGTGAAACGGTATGCCCGCAGAGGCATCCGAGCAGAATGTGTCCAGACGGACAACGGTCCTGAATTTATCAACAGGCTCAGCCCCCCAGCCACGAAAGAGCTGGCCCTTTTTGAAAAACTCTGGCTTAGCTTGGAATCCGGCATAAGCTGATCCGTCCTTATACTCCCAGACACAATGGAAAGGTGGAGCGCAGTCACAGGGAAGACCAGAAACGCTTTTATTCTGTTCACGCTTTCTTCTCCCTGGCTGATTTTGAAAAACAGCTCACTGTCAGTCAGCGTCAGCATCATGTTTTCTTTGTGCGTCTCCTCAACTGGCGTTCCCCTAAACGGGTTTTATCCTCTTTCTCCTCTCATTTTTGTAACTCATCACTGACAAACCTACAGCCCCGACAAAGGCGGGGCGGAATTTACCGAAAACAGGCGGGGACGTTTGACATGGCCGGGGAAGTCCTATATAATCTTTCGTAACATAAGGACCGATCTCAGGGCGGACATTCCGCCCCAAAGGGGGACCCGATATGGCCAATTATTCCTTCTCTGTTTTTCCCAACGAGAATTTTCTGGACTTCAGGCTGTATCAATACGGCTGGGAGCAGTGCATGCCCCTGCATTCCTTCGGCCCCTTCGCCCGGAATCACTATCTGTTCCATTACATCATTTCCGGGCACGGGACCCTGGACTCCGCCGGTCCCGACGGCGCGGACCGCCGGTATGAGCTGGGGCCCGGCCAGGGCTTTCTCATCTCTCCCGGCCAGATCAACACCTACGCCGCCAGCAAAACGGACCCCTGGGAATACACCTGGCTGGAGTTCGACGGCCTGCGGGTGGAGGAGTATCTGGACTGCGCGGGGCTGAGCGTCCTCCAGCCCATCTACCGTCCCCGGTTTCCGGCCCAGGGGGACGAGCTGAAGGACACCATGCTGTACATCGCCCGGCAGACCGACGCCTCCCCTCTCCATCTCATCGGACATCTGTGCCTCTTTCTGGACAGGCTGATTCTGTCCTCCTCCGCCCGAAAGCCCCTTCACGGCGGAAAGCTCAAGGATTTCTATATCCAGGAGGCCATCAATTTCATGGAGCACAACTACCAGCGGGACCTGACGGTGGAGGAGATTGCCGACGTGTGCAGGCTGAACCGCAGCTACTTCAGCAAGCTGTTCGGGGAGAGCATGGGCTGCCCGCCCCAGGAGTTCCTGATTCGCCTGCGGCTGTCCAAGGCTGCGGAGATGATGAAGCTCACCGACAACTCCATCCGGGACATCTCCGCCGGGTGCGGCTATCCCAACCAGCTCCATTTCTCCCGGGCCTTTAAAAAGCGCTACGGCGTGCCGCCCCGGCAGTGGCGGGCGGAGAACCGGCGGGCGGAGAACCGGAGGGCAGAGAACCGGGGGGCGAAGAATCGGGGGGCGAAAGATCCGGAGACGGAACAGTAGCGGAGGAGATATGCGCCCTGAACAAAAAGCATGCCCGTCCCCGTTTTTCGGGGACGGGCATTCATCTGCCGTCAATCCGGAGGACTGCGGGGGAGGGGCCGGTCCGGCTTTCCGGGGCCTCAGTTCTCTGAAACGGCGGACAGGTACAGCTGGAGGGACTGGTAATCCCCCTGGAACAAGGGCAGGGGATAACCGGCTTCCATCAGCACGTCGCCGGGATAGTCCCCCTGGCCGTTAACCGTGTAGCGCAGGGCCGGGTCCAGCCCCCTGAGCCGCAGGCGGCGGAAGGGCACGGCGGCCTGAGCGGGGCCGGCGACCAGAGAGACCAGGGCCTCGTGGCCGTCGGGGGCGGCCTGCTCCCAGGCGGCATAGGGGTCGGTGAAGGGGTTGCTGAGACGGTAGTAATCCCCATTCTGAATCAGGTCATAGTGCTCCTTGAAAAAGGCCGTCTGCTGCTTGATAACCGCCCGTTCCTCCGGCGTGCACCGGCCCAGGTCCATCTCATAGCCGAAGGTTCCGGACATGGCCGCCGTGCCCCGGGTCTCCAGGGAGGTGACCCGTCCGTTCTGCTCGTTGGGGGAGACGGAGACGTGGGCCCCCACGGCGCTGACGGGGTAGCAGAAGGACGTGCCGTATTGGATGCGCAGGCGGTCGACGGCGTCGGTGTTGTCGCTGCACCAGATCTGAGGCGTGTAGTAAAGCATCCCGGCGTCGAAGCGGCCGCCGCCGCCGGAGCAGCTCTCAATCAGCAGTTCGGGATAGTCCCGGCGCAGCCGCTCCAGCAGGTCGTAGACGCCCAGGACATAGCGGTGGCAGACCTCGCCCTGCCGGCTTGCCGGCAGGGCGGCGGACCAGACATCGGACAGGCTCCGGTTCATGTCCCACTTGATATAGGTGATGCCGGCGCTGTTCAGAATGTTCCGGATGGCCTCATAGATGTAGTCCCGGACCTCCCGCCGGGAGAAATCCAGCACCAGCTGGCTCCGCCCCCTGGCCTGGGGCCGGCCTGGGACGCCCAGGGCCCAGTCGGGATGCTCCCGGTAAAGCCGGCTGTTTTCGCTGACCATCTCCGGCTCCAGCCACAGCCCAAAGTCCATTCCCAGGGCCCGGATGCGGGGAACCAGGGCCTCCAGGCCGCCGGGCAGCTTCTCCTGATTCACCTCCCAGTCCCCCAGACCGCTGAGGTCCGTGTCCCGGGAGCCAAACCAGCCGTCGTCCATGACGAACAGATCAATGCCCAGGCCCGCCGCGCCCCCGGCGATTTCCACCAGCCTGTCGGCGGTGAAGTCAAAGTAGGTAGCTTCCCAGTTGTTCATCAGCACCGGGCGGCGCTTTCCCTGGAAGGGGTCCCGAATCAGGTTCTCCCGCAGGCCGCGGTGGAACTGGCGGCTCATCTGGCCGAGGCCTGCGGGGGAGCAGACCAGGGCGGCCTCCGGGGCCGTGAAGGCCTCTCCCGGGGCCAGGGTGAAGCAGAAGTTATAGGGATCAATGCCCAGAATCAGACGGTTGTTTTCCAGCCATGTCCGCTCCGCCGCCGCCTGGAAGTTTCCGCTGTACACCAGCATGGCCCCGTAGCACAGCCCGTAGTCCTCGGTGGCGCCGCGCTCACAGAGGACCACAAAGGGATTGTGGTGGTGGCTGGAGGTGCCCCGTATGCTGTTCACGCACTGAATGCCCGGACGCAGGGGGGCCCGGCTGGGGCAGCGCTCCATGGTGTGGCAGCCGTCAAAGGTGATGAGGTCCAGATCGCCCTGCTGAAAGTCCAGGCACAGGGAGGCGCAGCGGCGCAGGCGGACGGCGCCCGTCCCCTGGTTGACCACCCGGACGGCCCGGGTAATCAGGTCCCGCTCCTCCAGCACGCCGTAGTACAGCTCAACCAGCATTTTGGCGGCGGCGTCCCTCATGCGGACGACCAGGGTCTCCCACTCGTCCCCGCCCCAGAAGGCGGGCAGGCCCTCCAGACCGTATTTGCCCCGGCGGAGCTCGCAGCTCTCATAGCGCAGGTCTGCCAGACGGCTGCCGTCCTCCGGCTCAAACTCCACGCTGGGGAGGCGGAAGTCCCCCACGCCGCAGGAGGAATACTCCTGGGGCAGGGTGTCCAGGGAATAGTTCCGCTCGTCTCCCACCTCGTTGGGGTTGGGGGAAAAGCCCCGGTCGGCATATTGAATGAGGCAGGACAGGTCGCCGCCGCGGACACGGGGGCCATAGTAGGTGTGCAGCAGGATATTGTGCCGGTCCGCCTTCATCTGATAGGTGGTGTGTTGGGTATGCAGGGTGAACACCCGGTTTTCCTGATCCAATATAATCATAAAACGCCCTCACTCCTCTGCCGTTTCCGCGGCAGGGCGCGGAAGCACGGTCTTCTGTTCATACATGGAGCCCGCCGCCCAGCCCCTGAAGCGGCGCGGGACGGCGGACAAATGGGATGATGATTAGAATTCCAGATTCTTTCCGTCTTTGCCGAAAACGTGGCAGACGCTGCCGCTGAAGGTCAGATTCAGCTTGTCTCCGGTATGGAAGGTGTCGATGTGCTCCCCCTTGGCGTCCATGGTGGGCACAATCACCACCACGTCCCGCCCGTTGGCGTTGGCGTGGAAGTGGACCTCGCTGCCCATCATCTCCGCCACCTCCACGGAGGCGGTCAGGGTGTTTCCGGATTCCTTAGACAGCACCATATGGCTGGGCCGGACGCCCAGGGTGATGCTCTGGGCCGGGACCTTATGGGCCGTCAGGTTCGCCTGCTTGTCGGCGGACAGCTCCACCCTGCAGCCGCCCACGGACACGGCGTATTTCCCGCCGCTGACTTCCAGCTGGGCGTCGAAGAAGTTCATCTGAGGCATGCCGATGAAGCCGGCCACGAAGATGTTGGCGGGGTGGTCGAAGACCTCCTGAGGGGTGCCGATCTGCTGGATGAAGCCGTCCTTCATAATGACAATCCGGTCGCCCAGGGTCATGGCCTCGGTCTGGTCATGGGTGACATAGATGAAGGTGGTATTGATTTTCTGCCGGAGCTTGATAATCTCCGCCCGCATCTGGTTGCGGAGCTTGGCGTCCAGGTTGGACAGGGGTTCGTCCATCAGCAGCACCTTGGGCTCCCGGACAATGGCCCGGCCAATGGCCACCCGCTGGCGCTGGCCGCCGGACAGGGCCTTGGGCTTCCGGTCCAGATACTGGGTGATGTCCAGAATCTCGGCGGCCTCCTTCACCCGGCGGTCGATCTCCGCCTTGTCCATCTTCCGCAGCTTCAGGGGGAAGGCCATATTCTCATAGACGCTCATATGGGGATACAGGGCGTAGCTCTGGAAGACCATGGCAATGTCCCGGTTCTTGGGCTCCACGTCGTTCACGAGCTGGCCGTCGATGTACAGCTCGCCGCCGGAGATTTCCTCCAGACCGGCCACCATCCGCAGGGTGGTGGACTTGCCGCAGCCGGAGGGACCCACGAGGACGATGAATTCCTTGTCGGCAATATTCAGGTCGAACTTCTGCACCGCGATGACGCCCTGGTCCGTCACCTGAAGGTTGGTTTTCTTCTCCGGTTCGCCCTTTTTCCTCTTTGCTTTTTTCTGACCGGCGCTGTGGGGATAAATCTTGGTAATTCCTTTCAAATTCAAGGCAGCCATAGTTCAGTTCCTCCGTTTTTTGATTCAAAAGATTGAAGCCGTTTACTTTCCGCCGGTAGAGGCGATGCCCTCGATAAACTGGCGCTGGAAAATCAGATACAGAATCACCATGGGCAGCATCGCCAGCAGGGAGCCCGCCATCAGCACGGGGAAGTTGGTGGTAAACTGGCCCCGCAGAGTGGCCAGGCCGGAGCTGAGGGTCATCATGTTCAGGTCGGAGTTGACCACCAGAGGCCACATCAGGTCGCTGTAGGCAAACACGGCGGTGAAGATGGTCAGAGCGGCCACGGAGGTGCCGGTGAGGGGGAACATCACCTTATAGAAGGTCTGCCACTGGGTGCAGCCGTCCAGATAGGCGGCCTCGCCAATTTCCTTGGGAATACCCATATAGGTCTGGCGCAGGAAGAACACACCGAAGGCGCTGACGATGCCGGGGAACACCAGGGCGAAGATGCTGTTGGCCAGGCCCATCTTGGCCACCATCTGGTATTGAGGAATAATGAAAATCTGTGAGGGCAGGGACATCTGCACCAGGACGACGCCGAAGAGCAGCTTCTTGCCCCGGAACTCCAGCATGGCGAAGGCATAGCCCGCCATGGAGCTGAAGGCCACGGCGCAGATGACCCGGAAGAAAATCATCAGTCCGGTGTTCAGATACAGCTTCAGGAAGGGCAGGCTTTTCATCGCGTCCCCGAAGTTGGTGACGATCATCTCCTGAGGGAAAATGGTGGGGGGCACCTTCATGCTCTCAGGAACCGTCTTGAGGCTGGTGAGAATCATCCATACAAAGGGGAAAACCATAATGAGCGCCCCGAGGATCAGCGCAATGTAGGTGTAAACGGTCATCCGCTTCCGGGAGGCCTCTAAAGAACGTTTATTCATCTCGCTCCCTCCTTACACGTCGTAGTTGACCCACTTCTTCTGACCGTAGAACTGAATCACGGTGACCAGGCCAATCAGCAGGACGGTCCAAATGACAATGGCGGAACCGGTGCCGCGGCTGCCCGCGATAAAGGACTCCCGATAGAAGAGATACATCAGGCTCTGCACGCTGGTGACGGCAGGGTTGGTCTCCTCCACCATCATGTAAATCAGATCATAGACCTTTACGGCGGACATCAGCCGCATAATCATGACCACGAACAGCGTGGGGGAAACCATGGGCAGGGTGATGGTGAAGAACTGCTTCACCTTCCCCGCTCCGTCGATGCTGTTGGCCTCATAGAGGGTCTTGGGGATATTTTGCAGGCCCGCCAGAAGCAGCACCGCGTCATAGCCGATATTGCTCCAGATGGCCACCACGGCGCAGGAAATCATGACGAATCTGGGGTCGGTGATCCAGCCTATCTCGGCGCCGAAGAGCTGGTTGAGGATGCCGTACTGGCCGTTGAAAATCCAGCGCCAAACCATGGTGACGGCGGCGGGGGCGCAGACCATGGGCAGGAAGAAGATGGTCCGGAAGCCGCCCTTGAATTTGATCTTGGCGTTCAGCAGCATGGCCACCAGCAGGGACAGGAACAGGCCCACCGGCACGGTGAGGATGCAGAACAGAACGGTGTTCCAGGTGGCCTTCCAGAACTCGGCGCTCTGGAAGATCTCGGCGTAGTTTCCCAGGCCGATAAACTTGTAATGTCCGAAGCCCAAATGTTCGCAGAAGCTGGTGTAAACCGTCTGGACAAAGGGCCACAGATTCAGCACCACCAGGCCGATGATGGTGGGGGCTACCATGATCCAGCCCCAGTTTTCTTCCCGCCGGGCGGCGGGGGACAGTTTGTTATTCACAGGCGCCCTCCTCTCAGTCTCCCGCCAGTTTCTTGGCGGTTTCGGTATCTACAATCTGCTGCATGTTGGCCAGGGCGGACTCCAGGCTCTGCTGGCCGTTGTAGACCTTGGTCAGCTCATCCAGCACCGGGCTCTTCCACTTGGGCTTTGCGGAGTTGTTTACATTCTGCACGCCATATTCAAACTGGTCCATGACCATTTCCACATTGAGGTCATAGCCCGCTTTTTCAAAGGCGTCAAAATAGGGCTGCTCGGTGCCGTTGTAGGCGGAGATGGCCGCACCGTAGGAGCTGGCCAGCAGCTGGGCTTCCTCGGTGCCGAAGAATTTGATGACGTCCAGGGCAATATCCCGGGTCTTGCCGTGGGCGGCAGTGGAGTAGCACAGGCCGTTGGAGATGGTGGCCCGTCCGTCGCCGCTGACGGGGTCGGGACACTTGGGCAGGGGGGCGATATCCCATTTGCCCTCCATGTTGGGGAAGTTGATGCATTTGTTCATCAGCTCCCAGTTGCCCTCGATGTACATGGAACCAATCTCGGAGAAAAAGGCGGTGCCAGGAGCGGTCTCGGCAAAATAGGCCTGGTTGGGACACCAGTCGTAATCCTGAATGCCCACATAGAACTCCATGCCTTTTCGGGTCCCCGGCTGGTCGAAGCCGGCCTTGGTTTTGTCCTCGTTGAGGATATAGCCTCCCGCCTGATAGACAAAGCTCCAATAGCCCATCTGGTCATCATTGTAGGCCATGAAGCCATACTTTCCGGTTTTTTTGTAAATCTGATCGGAGGCGCTGACCAGATCGTCCCAGGTCCAGTTTTCATCGGGGTAGGCCACGCCGGCCTGGTCGAACATCTCCTTGTTGTACACCAGGAAAATGTTGTCCTTGTCCTTGGGCACTCCGTACATCCGTCCGTCGCTGCCCTGGGCGTTGCCGATGGAGATTTCGGAAAAGTGATTCTGATAATAGCCGGGTTCCTCACCGGCATACAGGTCGGTGACGTCGGCCAGCATGCCAAAATCGGAGTAATACAGGATCTGATTGGTGTGCATCCAGAAGATGTCGGGCATGGTGTTGGACTCGGCGGCGGCCTCCAGCTTGGTCCAGTACTCATTCCAGCTGGTGACCTGGACCTCGATGGTCACATCGGGGTTTTTCGCGGTATAGGCATCGCAGATGGCCTGCATGCTGTCCCGCTGGGCGATGTCCCAGATCTGGAATTTAAGGTGGGTCTTTCCGTCTGAAGCGCCGCAGCCGCACAGGGCCAGCAGCAGCGCCGCGGTCAGAACCAGCGCTGTGATACGGGGAATCTTTCTCATAACTCCACTCCTCTGCTTGTTTGTCGCGCTCAGGTCTTGTTACGTAACTGTAAATTTATGATAATCCCGCCCCCGCCTGCCTGTAAATAGATTCTATTTTGCAAAATATACCCAGATGCAGGATAAGGCGCTTTCCGTGCAGGCCGTGCAACATCTTGGTATATTCTTTCAAAATTTCGACTTTACGCCTAATTTGCACGGTTTTATTTTGTACAAAACATAAAAAGGTGCTTTTTTGAGGCTCCGGCCCGAACAAAGGACCGAAAACAATATGGCAATATACGAGATTTCGCCCTCTGCGGACAGGGGCCGCAGGTCCGGCGGCAATTCCCCTCTTGCGTCCGGCATTCCCGTGTGATATAGTAGCCAAAACCTTGCCGGAGGAGGCAGAAACATGGCGATGGGATTTCAGGGCCGCCTGGCGCGGCACTATGACGAGCTGAAATGGCTGTATCTGGAGCTGTATCGGGACGAGGGCGCTTTCAGCTATTTTACGGGGATGCTGGAGCGCTGCTGGAAGGACCGGAAACAGGCCCTCCGGAACCAGGACGCAAAGCGGGAGGCGGACCCGGACTGGTACCGCCGGCCGGACCTGCTGGGCATGATGCTCTACGTGGACGCCTTCGCGGGGAACCTGAGGGGCGTCAAGGAAAAGCTGGGATATCTTCAGGAGTGCGGCGTGAACTATCTCCATCTCATGCCCCTGCTGGATACCCCCAGGGGCCGCAGCGACGGAGGCTATGCCGTCAGCGACTTCCGGGCCGTCCGGCCCGACCTGGGCGCCATGGAGGACCTGGAAAAGCTGGCCGACGCCTGCCGGAGGCGGGGAATCAGCCTGTGTCTGGATTTTGTAATGAACCACACCAGCGAGGACCATGAATGGGCCCAAAAGGCCCGGGCCGGAGAGCCGGGTTACCGGGAGCGGTATTTCTTCTATGACAGCTGGGACGTCCCCCGGGAGTTTGAGAAGAGCGTCCCCCAGGTGTTTCCCACCACCGCCCCCGGCAGCTTTACACAGCTGGAGGACGGGCAGATTGTCATGACCAATTTCTATCCCTACCAGTGGGATTTGAACTATGCCAACCCCACGGTGTTCAACGACATGACGGAAAACCTGCTCTTCCTGGCCAACCGGGGCATCGACGTCATCCGCCTGGACGCCATTCCATACATCTGGAAGGAGCTGGGCACCGACTGCCGGAACCTCCCCCAGGTCCACACCCTGGCCCGGCTGCTGCGGATGGTCTGCGAGATTGTCTGCCCCGGCGTGCTGCTGCTGGGGGAGGTGGTGATGGAGCCGGCCAAGGTGGCCCCCTACTTCGGCACGCCGGAAAAGCCGGAGTGTCACATGCTCTACAACGTCACCACCATGGCCACCACCTGGCACACCCTGGCCACCGGGGACGTCTCCCTGCTGCGGCGGCAGATGGAGGCGGTCTGTGCCCTGCCCAGGGACTTTCTGTTCCTCAACTACCTGCGCTGTCACGATGATATCGGCTGGGGACTGGACTATCCCTGGCTGGCGCAGAACTCCGGCGCCGGCGAGGTGGCCCACAAGCGCTATCTGAACGACTGGTTTACCGGGAAATTCCCCGGCAGCGACGCGAGAGGAGAGCTGTATAACGACGACCCCCGGCTGGGCGACGCCCGGCTCTGCGGCACCACCGCCTCCCTCTGCGGACTGGAAACGGCGGAATACGAGGGGGACCCCTTCAAGCGGGAACGGGCCGCTGCCTGTGACCTGACCCTCCACGCCTGGATGCTGTCCCAGAGCGGCATCCCGGTTATCTACAGCGGGGACGAGGTAGGCCGGTTCAACGACTATACCTATCATGACGATCCGGACAAACGGGACGACAGCCGGTATATCCACCGGGGGGCCTTCCAGTGGGACCTGGCGGATGGGCGGAAGGACCCGGATACCTACCAGGGCAGACTGTTCCAGGGCCTGCGGCGGCTGGAGTCCATCCGCGGGTCGGAACCCTGCTTTGACGCGCAGGCGGACGTGTGGGTGGAGGACAGCGGAGATTCCCGGGTGCTGGCCCTGTGCCGCCGGATGGGAGACCGGGAGTTGATCTGCCTGTTCAATTTCAGCAATCAGTTTGTCCATGCCGGCGTAGACCGGCCGGGGCGCTACACGGAACTGATGTATGGCACGAGCTATGATGATATCCGCCGGGTTGAGCTGTGGCCCAATGGATTTGCATGGCTGCTGCGGGACCGGCCCAACGCCTGAAAGACGCCAAATCAGGCGGGCAGCGCGGACCGGCGGAAGGACGGCGATAGATGCGGCCGGGTGTGTTGGAACACGAGGTTCAAAATGGGGCGGACGGCAGAGAAAGAGCCCACTGCGTCCGCTTTTCCGGGAGGGACAGCGGGGCGGCCTGCTGGAATGGGCTTTGGGGCCTCGTTTTTTGAAAGAATCCGCTTTTGCGCACAAAAATCCTGCGACGAAGGGTGGCACTCCATAAGGAAGTGCCACCCTTCGTACTGCCTGTAAAGAAACCTCTATCTGATTTGACTGTGTTTTGTGCTGTCCTATAACAGGCCAAAGATTCCGGTTCCAAAACCTCCGGCGCAGGGCCGGACCAAAACCAATGGTCTTATCGTAAAGGAGGTGAAGCGGCTTACAACTGTCACAAATTCCGGGAATGTGTTCCCCGTCGCATTTAAAAATCAGGCGTTTCGGTCCAAAGCGGTCACGGTTATGACGGATATAATCCGTGATCCTGGACGCGGAATCTGACCATCAACGTCAAGGGATGTACATTTACAGATGATTCCGCCATCATGCTGTCCACGCAGCGGCGAAGATTCCGCCTGTCCAAAGGAATACCGTCCTCATCTATTCCGCTGCATCCGTCGAGTTCAAAGAGTCCGGCGGTCATGGGGGCGTACGACTTCAGCATCCGGGGAGGAGGGGACAGGAAGTGGCCGGAGGCGTTGAAGCCCTCCAGTGTCCCCGGTTTCACCGGACAGGGTCCAGGCCGTAGCGGTCAAAAGCGGAGGACAAAATCCCCCTGCCATGTGTAGTAGGCCGTTGAGCTGCCGGCAGCGCACAGCGCGTCGACGGCGTGCCGCAGTGCGTCTCCGCATTGAGCACGGTCGATGGTCACGACCAGGGCGCCGGGACGGAGCGCCGCCCCGGCGCTGCTCCAGGAATTTCGTTCCAGCGGCACGTCCCTCTGGTTCTCCGACAGTCCTCAGCTCCCCGGCCTCGCTCTGCCCCCTCACCGGGCCCTTGTCTTTTCCATTGGGGCCGGAGGCAGCCTCACCGCGCGCTATCTGACATAATCAACCGGCGGGACCTCCTGTGGAGGTCCCGCCGGTCAGGTTCAGGGGGTCCGTGCCGTTGTCCCGCCGTCTGCCAGGTACAGAAAAAAACAGGAAACTTTTCCCAATTCGAAAAAATAGATGTATACAAACTCAAAATCCTGTGCTATACTATATCGTGCTTCATAGGGGATGGACCGTCTCTGATTGCGGACGGACCCCCTTTTTTCAGACGGGAGCCTCCTTTTGCGTCCGTTTTTTCCCCGGTTTTTGCTTCCGGACCGCCCGGCTTCCCGTTCTTCTCTATGATTCATTTCTTTTTTTGTATTTTTCCGCTGCGGGGCGCGTTTCCCCCTGCGGTCAAATAAATGACGGACAGTTTCTCACAATACGGATACGGTCGATCCGCGTGACGCAGCCAAACGTCTGCCGGCGAAACGGGGCCAGGCAGACAGCGGGCGTCTCTTCTTTGCGTGCGCTCTTTTTTCCGCTCACGCGTCTTCGTTTCCGTGCCTGTGTCCGCAGCCTGAAAAGCCCGGCAGGGGATTTTTCCGCCGCCGGGCAGGGGCTGTACATACAGGGAGACTGCCGCCGGTACATCTTGAACAGAATAGGAGTTTTATCATCTATGGCAGAAAAACTGAAAATCATTCCCCTGGGCGGTCTCAACGAGATTGGAAAAAACATGACCGCCTACGAGTACGGCGGGGAAATCATCGTGGTGGACTGCGGCATGGCCTTCCCGGACGAAGACCTGTACGGCATCGACTGCATCATCCCCGATGTGACCTACCTGATTAAAAACCGCGCCCGCATCCGGGGACTCTTCATCACCCACGGCCACGAGGACCATGTGGGAGCCATTCCCTACGTCCTCAAGCAGGTGAACATGCCCCTTTACTGCACCCGTTTCACAGCCGGTCTCATTCAGCTCAAGCTGGAGGAGCACGGCCTTGCAAAGAGCACCAAGCTCATCACCGTGGAGCCGGGCAAATCCGTCCGGGCCGGCAAGTTCACTGTGGAGTTCATCCATGTGAATCACTCCATTGCCGACTCCGTTGCCTTTGCCATCCACACCCACATGGGCACCGTGGTCCACACAGGCGACTTCAAAATTGACTCCACGCCCATCGACGGAGAGGTGATTGACCTGGCCCGGCTGGGCGAGCTGGGCAAGCAGGGCGTCCTGGCGCTGTGTGCCGACTCCACTAACGTGGAGCGCCCCGGCTACACCATGAGCGAGCGCATGGTGGGCCAGACCTTCCAGCGCCAGTTCCAGGGCTGCGACGAGCGCATCATCGTCACCACCTTCGCCTCCAACGTCCACCGCATCCAGCAGGTGCTGGACGCCGCCGCCGCCTGCGGGCGGAAGGTGGCCGTGACGGGCCGGTCCATGGAGAACATCATGAAGGTCTCCACCGAGCTGGGCTATATGAAGGTGCCCAAAAATACCCTCATGGATATCAGCAAAATCAAGGGCCTGCCCAAAAACAAACAGGTCATTGTCACCACAGGCTCCCAGGGCGAGGAGATGAGCGCCCTCTACCGCATGGCCTTCTCCACCCACAAGCAGGTGGAGGTGGGCCCCGGGGACAAGGTCATCATCTCCGCCTCCGCCATCCCCGGAAACGAGGTGACGGTGAGCCGGGTCATCAACGAGCTGTTTCGCAAGGGCGTCCATGTGGTCTATGACAAGGCCGACATGCTCCACGTCTCCGGCCACGCCTGCCAGGAGGAGCTGAAAATCATCCACGCCCTGACGAAGCCCCGTTTCTTCATCCCCCTTCACGGCGAACAGAGAATGCTCCAGATTCACAGCAAGCTGGCTCAGCAGATGGGACTGGAGCGGAATCACATCGCCATCGCGGAAAACGGCTCCGTCATCGAAATTACGCCCAAGACCCTGAAGCTGGGGGGCTCCGTCCCCGCCGGCGAGGTGTATGTGGACGGCTCCGGCGTGGGCGACGTGGGCGCCGTGGTCATGCGGGACCGCAAGCGTCTGGCCGAGGACGGCATGGTGGTGGTGGTTCTGCCCATCTCCGCCCACGACGGCGGCCTCCTCAGCGAGCCGGAGATCATCACCCGGGGCTTCATCTATGTGAAGGAGTCCGGGGACCTGATGAAGGAGCTCCAGGGTGTCGCTCTGGACGCGGCGGAATCCGTATCCCGCCGCCGGGCCCGGGACGACGGCGAGCTCCGGGGCACGGTGAAATCCGCCGTCAGCAGCTACCTTTACAAAACCACCCGCCGCAGCCCCATGGTCATTCCCGTTGTGACCCGGCTGTGAGGATTGCGCAGGGGCTCCGCCGGTTTCGGCGGGGCCTCATATAGTTCACGGTCTGTCCCACCCTTAACAAAAATCCGGAGCGGCCATGCCTGTAACAGACATGGCCGCTCCGCTGTTTCGATGTTTTCTTACTTTGCCAGTCCTCGATAGAGGAAGGTCACGATCTGCCCTCGGGTACAGATAGCCTCTGGGCTGAACGTGGTTGCGCTTGTGCCCGAAGTAACGCCATTTTTCACAGCCCAGTATACAGGCTGAACAAATGTATTGCTATCTTCAAGCGGCACATCATCAAAGAGCTGCTTCTCAAATGCACCTTGGTCGAACTCAGCACCGGATGCTTTCCACATGAAAAAGACTGTCATTCCACGGGTACACGGCCAGCCATCCTCATAAGTGTCAGAGCCTATCAACTTTTGCTCCACCGCCCAAAGCAGGGGTTTATAAAAATAGGCTGTCTCCTTAATGTTGGAAAACGGATTTTGAATAGTGGGTTCCGGGGAACCGTTGGCACGCCACAGGAAGGTCAAAATTTGGGAAAATGTACAGGTATCATTGGGGGAGAAGGTGGTGGCGGTCGTGCCGCTGGTGATACCCTCGGCCACGGCCCAAGCTACCGCCTCCTCATAATATGCCCCCGCTGCCACATCGGTAAAAACGGTTTTGCTGGGCGTTTCAGGTGTTTCGGGGGTGCTGGGGGTAGCAGCAGAAGCAAACGGGTTTGTTTTTGTGTCTTCTGTCACAACATAGAATGCGATTTTATCGGTATCGAAGTCATAACCGTTTGCAAGAACTTCCTCGCTCAATTCGCTCTCCGGGGTGCAGCCAAGTATGGTAAAATCGCTAAATACTTCTTCCATATATTCGGAAGTTTCTGTCCCTCCAAGGTCGTAAGCCCGATAGCCCAGGGGGCCGTCCCCAACCCCGCCGGGAATAAAACGGCCGCCTGTCCAGGCCGCAGTTACAGCCGCTCCATATTGATATCCCATGCCTTCCGGGGCGGTCACCACTGTGCCGGGCGCAACGGCATAAATCACGTCTATACCGCTCAAATATTCCTCGGCATACATCAAGCCCCCGACCCATAGAGCTCTAACCTTTTCAATGTCCGAGCCGGACATGGTGTACAAAACAGGGCTACTCAGCGTGTGGGTCTTACCTCCGGTGTCCGTCACGGTGGTACTTCCGGCGGCGTTTACAGAGCTATCTGTTTTTTCAGCGGCACAGGCTGGAAGTGTCAGGCCAAGACATAGAACCAAGGCCAATGCAAGGGATAGCATTTTTTTACTCATATTGTCCTCTCCTTTGTTTTTAATAGGGGTTTTCTCCCCGTGTCTTAATGGTACTTGCCCTTGGGGGTGGGACTTCCCGGCCCCCGCAGGCGTTCCCATCAAGACAACAAAAGCGGCGCAGGGGTATAAAGCCCTACACCGCCGAAGCTACGCACACGTCCACCTGATTTCCCCATTGATTATTGCCGGGGAAACCGTTATAATGGACTTTGGGCGCAGATAATTTCTGCTGTGTGGGACTGGACTTAACGGGCCTCCTGCATAGGGGCGTTGGGGACGGGCATCCCCTTCGCCCTGCCTTATATGCTTCTGCTGTCTCGTAAGCATATTTTACACTATTTCGACCACTTACGCAAGCGGTTTTTTTATTATTGTTGACAAAGTGGTGTGTGCTTGTCGGCGGCTGGGCGGTCCGCCACGGGCGGACGCTGGCGGTATGGGGCCGCCGCCCCCGGCGGCCCGTCGATACATCTTTATGCAGGGGCCTGTCCCGCCCCCGAGCGCATGGAGAGCCCGGAAGGAGGGGAGGGGACAGAGCCCCTCTCCTACATGGCACCCCCGCTGTAAAATGTGCAGATGGACACCCCTTCTTTTGAAAAAGGGGGTTGACAAATCTGCGATTTTGTGCCACACTATCAGACAAAGGAAACACGCAGGCATAGCCACAGCGCCGCAGCTATGCAGGTCTTGTTATACCTGATTTGTCATGCCCCAAATTCCATATTCTCGGGAACAGGCGCGTTTTACCCTTCCTTTGGCGGGGTAAGGCGGGCTTTTTTTGTGTCCAAATTTCAGAGAAAAGAGGAAAACGACATGAAGAAACACTGGTTGTCCCTTGCGCTGGCCCTGGCGCTGTGTCTGGGCCTGCTCCCCCCTCCCACCGCCTCTGCCCTCAGCGACTTCGCTATCAACAACGGCGTGCTGACCGCCTACCACGGCGAGGGCGGCGACGTGGTCATTCCCAATGAGGTCACCGCCATTGGGGACCTCGCCTTCTCCAGCTGCCAGGGCCTCACCAGCGTCACGCTCCCCAGCGGTCTCACCCGTATAGAGGCCCAGGCCTTCCTGAACTGCCGGAATCTGGTCAGCATCACCATTCCGGAGGGCGTCACCTACCTGGGAGACAGTGCATTCAGGGACTGCGAGAGCCTGACCAGCATCACCGTTCCCTCCACTGTCACCGAGATTGGAATGTCCGTATTCGAGAGCTGCGACAGCCTGACCACCGCGGTCCTCTCCCCCGGTGTGCCCTACGTTGGATACGCCATGTTCAACAGCTGCCGGAATCTGACCAGCGTCACCATCCCCGGCAGCGCCGCCTACATCGACCAAATGGCCTTCAATCTCTGCACCAGTCTGACCAACGTGACCCTCTCGAAAGGCATCAAAACCCTTGGCAGCGAGGCCTTCGGCGGCTGCACCAGCCTCACCGCCCTGACGCTTCCGGACAGCGTCGAAACCATCGGAAGCACCGCGCTTGGCTCAACCGGCCTCACCAGCCTCGTTCTCCCCAACAGTGTCACCGCAATCAACAACCGGGCATTTACAAACTGCAAAAACCTGACCAGCGTCACCATTCCCGCCAGCGTCCAAAAGATTGGAAATGACATCTTTGAGCGGTGCGACCTTCTGAGCGATGTGTATTACGGCGGCACCGAAGCCCAGTGGAAGGAAATCCAGATCAGCAGCAAAAACGATATTCTCTTCCGGGTCAACCTCCACTACAGCACCGCCCCCGCCGCTCCTTCCACTCCTTCCGCGCCTGCCGGATTCACCGACGTGGCCGCCGATTCCCCCTACAGGGACGCCATCGCCTGGGCCGTGGAAAAGGGCATCACCAAGGGCACCACCGCCACCACCTTCGGCCCCGGCCAGACCTGCACCGTCTCCCACATCCTGACCTTCCTCCTCCGCGGCCTGGGAGAGAACCCCGACCGGGAAACCATCAGCGCTATCTGCCAGGAGTTCTCCAGTTTCCTGGAAATTCCGAACCTGACGCCGGACCAGCCCTGCACCCGCATCCTGGCGGTGACGCTGATGGCCGAGCTGATGGGCGACGGCTCCAAGGCCAGCGTGTCCTTCACCGACGTCCCCGCCAGCCCCTCCTATTATGCCGACGCGGTGGCCTGGGCGGTGGCCAAGGGCGTCACCTCCGGCACCAGCGCCACCACCTTCTCCCCCAATAATATCTGCACCCGGGGCCAGATCGTCACCTTCCTCTACCGGCTGGCCAACGCCTGACCCGGACTGCGCCATCCGCCAAAGCCGGCGGCCGGGATATCCTCCCGGCCGCCGGTTCCGCCGTTTGCCGGGCATATCGTCAGCACAGTTGAAAACCGGCAGATACCGATTTTTAAGAGCCTGATTAAAATCCATCGAAACGCCGTCACAGGGCATCTTTTTCCGCCGATGCCGCGTTGGTTTGACTTGAAATCCGCCAGGATTCCTGCGTCAAACCGCCTTGCCCGACAAAAAAATCTGCCCCAATCCGGCACTCCGCCGGATTTTAAACAGGCTCTAAACAGCGGCAGAGACGCTGACGGGTGAGGTACCCCCCCTGTGCCGGCTATGAAGTCCACCGCAAGGCCGTTTCGCGGCCTGCGGTGACTATAAAAAACGCGGGCAGGAAAAACTCCTGCCCGCGTTTCATCGTTCTTTACTAAGACCCAGCAAATAATCGGTGCTGACGCCGTAGTACCTACTCAGTGTGATCAGATGGTGGATGGGAAGCTCATTGGCCCCCCGTTCATAGCGCGCATACATGGTCTGGGAGGTTCCCAGCACTTCAGCGATCTGTGTCTGAGTCTTATCGGCGTCCTCGCGCAAATCACGCAGAATACGTACATACTCCATCTCATCCACGTTCGACACCCCCTATGGACTTTTCCCGTTTCGGTCTTGCTTTTTATAATTTATCATAAAAAAACTGGTAAGTTGGACCTACAATACACAATTTTACTATAAATTCTTCGTGTTTTTCGGCAAAACCCGGCAAATTCCATATATTTAACGCATTAAAGTTTGATATTTTCCCGAAAATTCCAATGCAGCCCCCCTCTGAGGCCTCCGGAGCGCTTTACAAGCGGTCATTTTCCCTGTATAATGAACTGCGGCCCTGCGGGGGCCCGGGGGCCCTCCGGGCTCACCCTGTTTTATTTTATCATATGCTTTACTCTATGAAAAGAGGAAATACACTATGGAATATACACAAGGCGTCCGGTTCGACAGCCTGGGTCTGTCGCCCGAAATCATGCGCGCCATTCAGCGCCGGGGGCTGGAGATGACCACCCCGGTTCAGGCCGGCTGCATTCCCCCTATGATGGACTGGCAGGACGTGATTGCCAAGGCTCCCACCGGTACCGGAAAGACCTTTGCCTACGGCATCCCCATCATTGAGCACACGAATCCCGAGGACGAGTCCGTCCAGGCCGTCATCCTGGCTCCCACCCGGGAGCTGGCCATTCAGATTACCGACGAGCTCCGGGACATCGCCGCCTTCCGCCCCGGGGTCCGCAGCGTGTGCCTCTACGGCGGACAGCCCATCGGGAAGCAGATCGAGGCTCTGAAAAAGCGCCCCCAGATTGTCGTGGCCACGCCGGGGCGGCTCAGCGACCACATGAAGCGGCGCACCGTCCGGGTGGACAGCGCCCGGACCGTCGTGCTGGACGAGGCGGACCGGATGCTGGACATGGGCTTCATCCACGATGTGACCCGGCTGCTGGACCGTATGAACAAGCGGAAAAACCTGGGCCTGTTTTCCGCCACCATCTCCCGGGAGGTCATGGACATCGCCTGGGTCTACCAGCGGGACGCCGCCGAGGTCACCGTCCGGGAGGACGAGCAGAACAAGCCGGACATCAGGCAGTTCCGCATGGACGTGGCCCAGAACGAAAAGGCCGACGTCATCGCCCGCATTCTGGACGAAACCGGCTTTGACCGCTGCATGGTCTTCTGCAACACCAAGGGCTCCACAGAGCGCATCTGCAAGTTTTTGCAGATGCGGGACATCGATGCGGAGTGCATCCACGGGGACATCCCTCAGAAGCGCCGGGAACAGGTGATGCACCTGTTCCGGGAGGGAAAACTGCGGGTCTTCGTGTCCACCGACGTGGCGGCCCGGGGCATCGACGTGGACGATGTGGACATTGTGTTCAACTGCGACGTGCCTGACGAAAACCAGGACTATGTCCACCGCATCGGGCGCACCGGGCGGGCGAAGCGCCAGGGCGTGGCGGTGTCGCTGATTGCCGACTATCCCTCTAAAATGCGCATTGACGACATCGCCCAGAAAACCCGGAACCAGATCGTCCCCGTGAAGTTCGGGGAGGACGGACAGCTGGCCGTCGCTGAGTAAACGCGCGCCGTTCGGAACGGCGCTTCATCCCCGGGCATGACTCTCAAAAAAGGAGGCCTTCCCATGTCTGAGACCCGCGAAAAGCTCCGTCCTCTGAAAGCCCTGAAATGGGCCGTGCTGGGCGTCCTGCTCTGCGCCGCCGCAGGTCTGGCGGGCTTTCTGGGCGGCCGCTATGTTCAGGACCATCCGGAGGAGCCGGAGATTTCCGCCGTGGTGCTGGAGTCCCGTCTGCTGGAAATCAGCGAGCTGGCCAGCGTCACCTATCAATACACCAACATGGCCCAGTACGAAAACAGCGGAACCTTTTACGGCATGACGGTCCCCTTTACCACCAAGCGGTTTATCCTCACCTATGACGGCGTCATCAAGGCCGGGGTGGACCTCTCCGCGGCCCAGGTCACCGTCAGCGGCTCCGCCGTCACCGTCGCCCTGCCCCCGGCCCGGATTCTCTCCCACGAGCTGGACGAGGACAGCGTGGAGGTCTTCGACGAGCGGACCAGCATTTTCAACCCCTTTACCGTGGAGGACGTCACCGCCTTCCAGGCGGAACAAAAGGCCGTTATGGAGGAAAAAGCCCTCCAGCGGGGCCTGCTGGACCAGGCCCGGGAGAAGGCCGCCGACAGCGTTCAGGCTCTGCTGTCCGCCGCTCTGCCGGAAACCGTACAGCTGACGGTACGGTAATTTTGAACATTTTGTAATTTTTTGTTACTTTTTCCTCTGCCCGTCTTTACAAGGCGGGCAGAATTCTTTATAATGAGGAAACAGCCTGTTATCAGCGTCAGAACCGGCGGCCTGTCTGCCGGGCCTTCTGACGTCCGCCGTCCTGTGACGGCGCAATCAAGTCAGCACAGTTGAAAACCGGCAGATACCGATTTTCAAACAGCGGCGGAGCCGCTGACGGGTGAGGAAAAAACCCCCTGTGCCGGCTGTGAAGTCCGCCGCACGCGCTGAAAAGAAGCGGATGCTTCTTTTCAACCGCGGTGACTACACAATCCCCATTCCCCGGATGAGGGCGGAGGTTTTTTATGAATCGTTTTATGAAGCGGCTGGCGGCGCTGCTGCTGCCCGCCGTGCTCTGCGTCTCCCTGCTGGGGGGCTGCGCCGGAGCCGAGGAGGGTCTGTCCCTGCCGGTGAGCGTCGGCGGCGCGCCGGTCTCCCTGGACCCGGCCTATGCCGAAGAACCGGGGGACCAGACCATTCTGGCCCACCTGTATGAAAACCTGATGCGGGTGACGGTGGACGGCAGCGGCCGGACCTCCGTCATCGGCGGCATGGCCAAAAGCGTGGAGCAGGAGGAGGAAACGGTGGACGGCAGTCTGGCCGTCACCTATACCTTCCGGCTTCGGTCCGCCCGGTGGTCCGACGGGCAGGCCGTCAAGGCCTCGGACTTTGTATATGCCTGGCGGCGGCTGGCGGACCCCGGCACCAACTCCCCCTACGCGGAGCTGCTGTCCATGGTCAGCGGCTACCGGGAGGCCCGGGACACCGGGAATCTGGAGCTGCTTCAGGTCAACGCCAAAAACGACAGCACACTGGAAGTGGTGCTGAACGGGCGGCACGACTGGTTTTTAAAGGAGGTCTGCACCTCTCCCGCTACAAGTCCCCTGCGGCAGGACGTGGTGCAGAAGCTGAAGGCAGCTGCGGAAGAGGGAAAGCCCTGGTGGTCCGACCCCACCGCCCTGGTGACCAACGGGCCTTACACCGCCGCGGAATCAGACGGGGGCCACTCCCTGAAGCTGACCTCCAGCAGCCGTTACTACGGCGACATGCCGGGCCCTCAGAGTCTCACCTTCCACTTTGTGGACACGGCGGAGCAGGGCCAGACCCTCTATGACTCCCGGGCCATAGACGCGGTGTGGCCCCTGACGGACGCCCAGCTGGAAACCGCCTCTCCGGAATGGGAGGGCACGCCGGAGCTGGAGACCGCCCTGGCGGTGTTCAACTGCGCCCGGGAGCCCTTTTCCGACGTCCTGATTCGCCAGGCCCTGAGTCTGGCCGTCGACCGGACCGCCCTGGTCCAGGCCGCCGGTCCCTCGGCGCGCATGGCGGAGGGCGTGGTGCCCCCCGGCGTGCCGGAGAACGAGGAGGAGGATTTCCGGACCGCCGGCGGCCCCCTGCTGGACAACGATCCGGAGACCCTGGAGACCCGCCGCATCCAGGCCCGGGCCCTGCTGGGCGAGGCCGGATACGACAGCGGCCTGGACCTGGGCGAGCTGGAATACCTCTATGTCCAGAGCCCTGCCAACGACGCCGCCGCCCAGGAGCTCTGCCGCCAGTGGCGGGACAACCTCTCCGTCCAGATAACCCCGAAGGGCATGACGGAGCGGGCCCTGATGTCGGCCCTGCGGAGCGGGGAATACACCGTGGCAGGTCTGGCCCTGGCCGCTCCCGCCAACGACGCCGAGTGCTTTTTGATGGACTGGACCTCCGGAAGCCAGCACAATGTGGCCTTCTATGAAAACAGCGCCTACGATACCCTGATGGCCATTATCGCCAGCGCCGCCGACGGCACCGCCCGAATGGGCTGCCTCCACGACGCGGAGGCCCTTCTGCTGATGGACTGCGCCGTCGTTCCCCTGTATACCCAATCCACTGACTGGACCCTGCGGGAGAACCTCACCGGCGCCTTCCGGGACCCCCGGGGCTGGTTCTGCTTCTCAGGCGTCGTCACCCGGTCTGTCTAAGAACCTGTATTCACAGCCGGGGGATGCCGGATGGGCGGGAAAAAGGCCGCCCGGACAGCGTTCAGCGGTTGTGAATACAGGCGCGCTGTCACTTTTTCCGTTAACGCCCTGCCGCCTTTTTGTGCTTGCCGGATGCTCTCCGGCTGTGGTATGATGGAGTCAATCCACTTCCACCTCAGAGAAACTATGGAGGGCCCATTATGAGTCACCCCATCGCCGTCATGGCAGGCACGCCTGTGGACACCCACATGGGCGTCAGCATCCTGAAGACCCGGGATCTCCCCTGCATTCCCTTCCCCATCTCCATGAATCCCCAGGAGCAGACCCTGTTTCAGGTCTCTCCCGCCGGGGACAAGCGCCGGCATATGCTGGCTCTGCTGCGTCAATCCCAGTCCCTGGGCTGCCGGAAGGTGTTTGTCTACTGCAATTCCCTCTCCGCCGCCGTGGACTTCCCCAGCCTGGCCCAAGAGACCGGCCAGCGGATTGTTACGCCTCTGGAGGTCTATGGCTCCCTGGGCCGCCGGTACCGGAAGCTGGCCTTCATCGCCGCCAACGCCCAGGGCCTCAGCGGCATCGAGCGGGTACTTCTGGGGGCCAACCCCCAGCTGTCCACCCTGTCCGCCGCCCTGCTGCCGGTGGTCTTCGCCATAGAGGACGGCATGGAGCCGGAGGAGCTGACGGAGCGGTTCCGCCTGGCGGAGCTGGCCCGGTGGTTCTCCGCCTGCGGCATGGAAGCCCTGCTTCTGGGCTGCACCCACTTCCCCTATTTCAAGGAGGCCCTGTCCCGGCGGACGGAGCTGCCCATCATCGACCCCGCCGCGGAAATGCTGGACCTGCTGAACGCCTGAGCCTGCTCCAGCCCGCGGATTCCCGCTCTCTTCCGCACTGTCCCGCCTGCCGGGGCCCCTGTGGGGCTCCGGTTTTTTCATGCCCGCTTCCCAGTGCCATTCAGCCACCTTGCACAATTTTACCTCAATGGGGAACTGTAAAATCATCCAAAACACAGCTTGCCTTATTGTGCAAAACAGCTATAATAAACGGAGCTTTCAGGACAGGCCCTCCGTCGTGTCCTGAACAATTGTGAGCAAAGCGAGGCAGCTTATGACAAGAGATTTAACAAAAGGCAGCCCCATGAGGCTGATTCTCAGCTTCGGACTCCCTGTTCTCCTTGGGAACCTGTTCCAGCAGTTTTACAACGTAGTGGATACCGCCATTGTGGGCAAGACCCTGGGGGGCAGCGCCCTGGCGGCGGTGGGCTCCACCGGCAGCATCAACTTTCTGGTGGTGGGCTTCTGCGTCGGCCTCTGCGGCGGCTTCGCCATTCCGGCGGCCCAGCAGTTCGGCGCGGGGAATCACTGGGAGCTGCGGCGGTATGTCACCGGCGGCGCGTGGCTGTGCCTGCTCTTCGGCGCCCTGACAACCCTGGCTACCACCCTTTTCTGCGGCCACATCCTCACGGGGATGCAGACGCCCCCGGAGATCTATCAGCGGGCATACCTCTATATCTTCACCATTTTCGCCGGGCTTCCCGCCTATTTCCTCTACAACTTCACGGCCAGCGTCCTCCGGTCCCTGGGGGACAGCCGGACGCCGGTGATCTGGCTCAGCGGCGCGGCGCTGCTGAACATCGTGCTGGACGTGGTTTTCATCCTGACCTTCCACCTGGACGTCTTCGGCGCGGCGCTGGCCACGGTGCTCTCCCAGGCCGTCGCCGGAGCGGGCTGCCTGGTGCGGATGCTGCGGGGCTATCCCATTCTGCACACGGAGCGGGCGGACTGGCGGTGGAGCCGCCGCCGGATGGGGGAGCTGTGCCTGATGGGTCTGCCCATGGGGCTCCAGTTCTCCATCACCGCCATAGGCAGCGTCATGATTCAGACGGCGGTCAACGGCCTGGGCACCGCCTACGTCACCGCCGTCACCGCCGCCAGCAAGGTGTCCATGTTCGTCTCCTGTCCCTTTGACGCCATGGGCAGCACCATGGCTACCTACGGCGGGCAGAATGTGGGCTCCGCCCGCTGGGAGCGGCTGGACCAGGGTCTCCGGGCCTGCGTCCTGCTGGGGGCGGTTTACTCAGCACTCTCCCTGGCGCTGCTGTACGTCTTTGCCGACCCGCTGAACATGCTCTTCCTGGACGCGGACAGCGCTTCCCTGTTGCCCCTGGCCCGGCAGTATCTGCTGACGCTGGCCCTGTTCTACTTCCCCCTGGCTCTGGTCAATATCCTCCGCCTGCTGATTCAGGGCATGGGCTTCTCCCCCCTGGCCACCCTGGCCGGCGTGCTGGAGCTGGCCGGACGGGCTGTTATTTCCATGCTGGTGCCCTCCCTGGGCTTCGCCGCCGCCTGCTTCGCCTCTCCGGCGGCCTGGGTGCTGGCGGACCTGTTCCTGCTCCCCGCCTATCTCCACTGCCGGCACAGGCTCACCCGGCCCCGGAGACGGAGAAGAAAACCGGCCCCCGCAGGCGCGTGAAGCCGGAATCACAAAAAGGAAAGCCGCAAAGTTACAAAAACCCCGCCGGAGGCGCAGAATACGCCTTCGGCGGGGTTCTTTTTTCCGTGCATCAAGCCAGCTTTTCCGCCAGCCGGGCGGCGATGGCGTCCATAAATTCCTCGCTGTCCACGTCCCGGGCCTCAAAGCCCGCTTCCACCAGGGGCAAAAGGTCTTTCGTTATGATACCAGCCTCCAGCGTCTCCAAGGAAGCGTCCTCCAGCGTCTGGCCGAAGCGGACCAGCTCCGGCAGAGCGTCCAGCTCCCCCCGGCGCTTCAAAGCGCCGGACCAGGCGAATATGGTGGCCATGGGGTTGGTGGAGGTCTTTTCACCCTGGAGATAGCGGTAGTAGTGGCGGGTGACGGTGCCGTGGGAGGCCTCGAATTCCATGGTGCCGTCAGGGGACACCAGCACGGAGGTCATCATGGCGAGGCTGCCGAAGGCGGCGGCCACCATGTCGCTCATCACGTCGCCGTCGTAGTTTTTCAGGGCCCAGATGAACCCGCCCTTGGACCGGATGACCCGGGCCACGGCGTCGTCAATCAGGGTGTAGAAATAGGTGATGCCCAGCTTTTCAAATTCCGTCCTGTAGGTCTTCTCGTACTCCTCTTCAAAAATCCGCTTGAAGGCCCCGTCGTAGACCTTGGAAATGGTGTCCTTGGTGGAGAACCACAGGTCCTGCTTCCGGGTCAGAGCGTACCGGAAGCAGGAGCGGGCAAAGTCCCGGATGCTGGCCTCGGTGTTGTGCTGGCCCTGCCAGACGGCCCCGCCGCGGACGGTCTGGACGTTCAGGGTCTGTTCCGCCCCGCTCTCACCCCGGAAGGTCAGCACGGCGGTTCCGGGCTCCTCTGTCTCCAGGTCCACGGCCTTGTACATGTCGCCGTAGGCGTGGCGGGCGATGGTGATGGGGGCATCCCAGTTCTTCACCGCGGGGCGGATGCAGGGCAGGACAATGGGGGCCCGGAAGGCGGTGCCGTCCAGAATGGCCCGGATGGTGCCGTTGGGGGACTTCCACATCTCAGTGAGCTGGGGGTACTCCTCCATCCGCTGGCGGTTGGGGGTGATGGTGGCGCACTTCACCGCCACCCCCAGGCGCTTGGCGGCGTTGGCGGCGTCCACGGTGACCTGGTCCCGGGTCTCGTTCCGGTGGAGGAGCCCTAAGTCGTAATACTCGGTTTTCAGGTCCACAAAGGGCAGAATCAGCTTTTCCTTAATCATCCCCCAGAGGACGCGGGTCATCTCGTCGCCGTCCATCTCCACCAGCGGCGTTGTCATTTTAATTTTTTCCATGTTGAAACCTCTTCTCAAATTAGGAATTAGGAATGTGGAGTTAGGAATTTGGGAAGATACACGGACATTCCTCATTCCTAACTCCTGATTCCTAATCGTTACATGACGTGCAGGTCCATAAACGCCAGCGTCATGGTTTTATCGTCCAGCTTCCGGACGAAGAACCGGGCGGTCAGGTCGCTGGGCTCCCCGTTCAGGGGGACCTTGTCGTAGTGAATCACGGCGATGTCGTCCCGGCCCATCCAGCCGTAGTCTGAGGAGATGTCGATGGCCTTGTGGATTTCCTCCCGGCGGGGACTGTTTTTCAGGCTGGTGACCTTGTAGTCCGCCCGGCCGAATTCCCTGGCGGCCTCCTCCCGGGTGTAACCGCCGCAGCCGTAACCATAAACCACGGACTCCAGCAGCCAGGGGGTCCAGTCGCTCTCGCTGTAGTCCGGCAGGAACATGGACAGGGCTTCCTCATACTTCTCTTCCGCCAGCAGCTCCGTCCACTCCTCCAGCAGGCCGATGATCTCCTCCCGGCCCGCGTCGATGGGCAGGGTACGGAGGCGGGGGTCCGCTTTTTTGGCATAGTAGTTCATAAGGCAGCCGTCGAGAATAATTTCCCGCTCATCGTTGGTGAGATCGGGGAGGTGGAGGGTGATGTCCTCCACGCCGCCGTCCGCCTTCAGCACCCTGGCGGGAACATCCTTCCGGCCCAGGCGCACGGCCTCCCGGACGTCCGGCACAAACACGCAGTCCCCCGCCTCATAGGGGAACGCCGTTCCCTCGTCCAGGGTGAAGGGCAGAATGCCCCAGTTGATGCAGTTGGAGCGGTAACGCTTGGTGGCGAAGGCGTAGCAGATGTTGGCGAAGCCTCCCAGAACCTTCTGGCAGGAGGCGGCCTGCTCCCGGGCGGAGCCGTCGCCGGGCCTGTTGGCGAAGACGCAGGAACCGAACTGGGTGTTCTCCGCCGTGACCCGGCAGGCTTCCAGACGGGCGCGTTTTTCCGTCTCGGAAAGGGCCCTCCCATTGGGGAGACTCTCCAGTCTGACCTTGTTGGCCGCATATTGGGCGGCGTCGGCCCGGACCAGCAGCTTTTGCAGCCTCTCCGGCACGGTCCCCGCCAGCCGTCCGGCCTCGCACTCCGCAATTGCCTTGGCCCGGCCCACATAGGCCGGTTCCCGGCGGGAGAGGGTGAACTCCGCCAGCCGCAGGGGATTGGAGCGGTAAGAGGAGGTCTCGCCGGAGGGAATCAGCTCGTCGGTGGTGGTCACGGGGTCCCGGAGCACCGCCGCCAGCTCCACCAGCAGATGTTTCGCCAGAGGCTCCATCTTCGGCCAATCGGTGATGTTGGGGCCCATAATCAGGTCCGTGTCCGGCCGGGGGCCCGTCTTCCACCCGTTGTAGACCCGCTTTTCGTAAACCCCCGCGTCAAAATGGTAGGGATGCCGGACCGGCTCATAGTCAATCTCTGTGGCCGGGGTGATTCTGCCGCCGTTCCTGGCGGTGGCGGCGATGGAACGGGCGTCCATCAGGCAGACTCCGGCGAACTGGCCCTCGCCGGGCTTGGAGCCCTCCCGGTTGGGGAAGTTCCGGGTGGTGTGCCGCAGGGAAAGGCCGTTGTGGGCGGGCACGTCTCCCGCGCCGAAGCAGGGGCCGCAGAAGCTGGGCTTGATGATGGCCCCGCATTGCAGCAGGTCCGCCGAGGCCCCGATTTTCGTCAGCTCCAGGCTGACGGGGACGCTGGTGGGGTACACGTCCAGAGCAAAATAACCGTCGCCGCAGCTCTGGCCCCGGAGGATGTCCGCCGCCTCGGTGATATTGTCAAACAGGCCGCCGGCACATCCGGCAATCACACCCTGATCCGCCCAGACGCCGCCGTCGCGGACCTTGTCCGTCAGGTGAATTTCCGCCTTGGGGAAGCGTTTCCTGGCGTCGGCCTCCACCTGGGCCAGAATCTCCGGCGCGTTGTCCAGGAATTCCCGGATGGTCCAGGCATTGGAGGGATGGAAGGGCAGGGCGATCATGGGCTCGATCTCAGAGAGGTTCAGCTCGATGTACTTGTCGTAATACGCAAAGTCCCCGGGATGGAGCTCAAAAAACAGCTCTCCCCGCTGGTGGGCATGATAAAAGCCCTCGGTCTCCCCGTCGGTCTCCCATATGGAGGAGAGGCAGGTGGTCTCGGTGGTCATGACGTCGATGCCGTTGCGGAAGTCAATGGGCAGGCCCGCGACGCCGGGGCCCGCGAATTCCAGCACGCAGTTGTTCACGAAGCCGCTTTCAAAGGTGGCCTTCACCAGGGCAATGGCCACGTCGTGAGGTCCCACCCCCCGGCGGGGCGCGCCGGTGAGGTGCACCAGAACCACCTTGGGATAGGGCACGTCCCAGGTGTTTTTCAGCAGCTGCTTGGCCAGCTCCGGCCCGCCCTCGCCCACGGCCATGGCGCCCAGGGCTCCGTAACGGGTGTGGGAGTCGGATCCCAGGATCATCTTCCCGCAGCCCGCCAGCTGTTCCCGGGCATAGGAGTGGATGACGCTCTGGTTGGCGGGGACGTAGATGCCGCCGTATTTTTTGGCGGCGGAGAGGCCGAACACATGGTCGTCCTCGTTGATGGTGCCGCCCACGGCGCAGAGGGAATTGTGGCAGTTGGTCAGGGCATAGGGCAGGGGAAACTCCCGCATTCCGGAGGCCCGGGCCTGCTGGACGATGCCCACATAGGTGATATCGTGGCTGACCATGGCATCGAACCGGATTTTAAGCTGCTCAGGGTCCTGGCTGGTATTGTGGGCCTGAAGAATGCTCCAGGCCAGAGTCCTCTGCCGGCCCTCCTCCCGGGACACAGGCGCGTCGGCACAGAGCGCGCCCTGAGAGAGGAACACGCCGCTGTCATGTAAAGTAATCATAGAAGGAACCTCCTGAGGCGGCCCGAAGGGACCGCGGCATTTCGGGTGCTATTGTAGCATAAATTCCGCCAGGAAACAAGTTCTTTGTACCGCCGGGGGAAGAATCCCCCGGACCCCCTCTTTTTTGTTCCGCGTTTCAGTGTGGAGCTTGCAGAAACCTGTCCCACGCGGATGGAACCCCGGAGCGCCCGGCGGCTTTTCCCTCTTTTTGTTCCGTCGGGGGAAGAATCCCCCGGTCCCCCTCTTTTTTGTTCCGCGTTTCGGTCGGGAGCTTGCGGAAACCCGCCCCACGCGGATGAAGCTCTGGAGCGCCCAAAAGAAGCAGCCCACCTGAAGGGCAGGACACAAAATATAGGTGTACCCCATTGGGGATTTTTCGGGGATTTTATGTAGGGGCCGGGCTCTGTCCCGGCCCGTCTCCGGTTGGAAGAATCCCTTTTCGTTCCGCGTTTCGGTCAGAAGCTTACGGAAGCATGTCCCACGCGGTCGAAGCCCCGGAGCGTCCGCAGCCTTCCTCCTCTTTTTGTTCCGCGTTTCGGTCGGGAGCTTGCGGAAACTGGCTCCACGCGGATGAAACCCCGGAGCGCCTGGCGGTCTTTCCCTCTTTTCGTTCCGCATTTCGGTCGGGAGCTTGCAGAAACCCGTCCCACGCGGTCGAAGCCCCGGACGGAGTCCTCAAAAGAAGCAGCCCGCCCAAAGGGCGGGAAACAAAAAACATCCGTGGACAATCCGGCACCGCTGTGCTATCATGGACAAAACGACCGGGAGGGACCGCACTATGGCGGCAGACAACATTTACAGGCATTTTGAATCCGGCGGTTTCTCCTGCGGTGCGGAGTTTCTCCACAGCGGAAACGCCTGGGCGGTGCGTTTTTATGACGACAGCGGCCCCGGCTTCAAAGCTCCGCTGGCAAACCTGGTAATCCCGCCGGACTGTTACGGCTTCCTGCATCTGCAATGCGTAGGGGAGGACGGGGTTCTCAGCGGCTTTCTGGACGCGGCCCATTTCTCACCGGACATGACGGAGGACCTTCTCGCCCTGCTGGAGGAAACCATTTTCAACGGCGTCGGCTGCTATCTCCCCTATCATATCGACTTCGTGACTCTGCAAAGCTGCGAGGAATATAACGGAGAGTATTGAATGTCTTGCTTTATACAGAAATGAAAGGAGCGTGCCGCCGGATGCGGAAGAAAATACAGACAAAATCCATCCTGAAATGGGTCTTCACCGCCCTGGCCCTGCTGGAGGCCCTCCTGCTCTGCGTCACGGCGGACATGACCCATGGGGCCGCCGCCGTCCTCTTCGCCTTCTGCGCCTTTGCTTTCGGGGTACAGGAGAAACGGCGGGGCCAGGCCGGGAAAGCGGCGGAACCGCCTCCCGGCGGGACCAAAAAACGCCGCCTCTGGCTGGCGCTGCTGGCGGTTCCTGTGTGCGCCGCTGTCCTGTTCCTCGTCCTCAGCGGCAAAACCGGGGGTTGGCTGATGTCGGAACGGGAGGTGCTGGCCTACTACGCGGAGACCTACGGCCAGTCCTTCACGGTCCTCTCCCGCACCACCGAGGAGCACCGGGAGGGGGACACCCACACCCGCAGCCAGACCCTGGTCCTCTGCCCCGAGGACCGGCCGGACCTGGAATTCCAGTTCTTCCAGTGGGCGGGCTATGCCTACAGTCCCGGCCCCATTCCCCAGCTTGTCCCCTCGTTCAGCGAGAGCGTTACGGACCGTTACCCCTCCGAGGCGCTGGCCTATGCCCTGGAGAATTTTGCGGCGGAACAGGGTCTGGGGACTCTGGAGACCACGGAGGAGAACCGGACGCTTACGCTGACGGCGGAGGACTGGGAGGGGGCCGTCCGGCAGATTGCGGACTATGTCAACAGCCTCAGCGGCGTCAGCCCATACCGCCGGCTTGAAACCATCTGGCTGCTCTGCTTCCGGCTGGAGCGGCCCGGCGGGGAGTCCGTCACCTACCGGGCGGACCTCATTGAGGAGGATCGTCTGAGGTTGGACGCCGGGGAGATCATTGCCGGACTCAAAGCCGCCGAGGCCCGGGACCGGGCGGCGCTGGCCTTTGCCGCCGGTTTTCAGGAGGCCTTCCCGGAGGCACGGGCAGAGCTGTCCTATCGGGACTGGACCTTCTGCCACGAATTTTCGGCCTCTCTCGATGTGGGGTCCATGGAGGAGCTGGACCGTCTGCTGGCCCGGATGCAGGCCTTTGTTTTGGAGAATCAGGGGGACGCAGTCTACACCGCCCCGGGTCTGGAGGGTCTGCGGGTGAACGCGCATTTCATCCTGCGGGGCACGCCGGAGCCCAAGGGCCAGATTGGCACCTGGGCCCCCTTCGCCGGATCGGATCGGCTGTCCATCGACGCTGCCGCCATCCGGGAGCGCATCCGCAAGCTGTACCTGCTGCCGGAGACTGCCGCTGAATCGGAGACGGAGCCCCCGGAGACCCGGGCGTAAGCCGCCTTTCTCGCACCGCCTTCTTTGCACCATCTGCGGCCACAGCGCCTATACTGGAATAGGGCGGGCAAAGCCTGCCCGAATTTCCAGATAAAGGCGTTGATGATACATGCTGCGCGCGCTTAGCTGGGCCGCCCTGGGGACCGGGTTCACCTTTCTGATGACCACCCTGGGGGCCGCCCTGGTATTTTTTCTCTCCGGGGAACCGAAGCCCCGGTTTCAAAGGGCCATGCTGGGATTTGCCGCCGGCGTCATGACGGCGGCCTCGGTGTGGAGCCTGCTGCTGCCGGCCATTGACCAGGCATCGGAGGAGGGCCGTTTTCCCGGCTGGCTTCCCGCGGCGGCGGGGATGCTGCTGGGCGTGGTGTTCCTGGCGGCGCTGGACGCCCTGCTGCCCCATCTGCGGCGGGAGCGGGCGGTCCCTGACGCCTGGCGGCAGAACACCCTGCTGATGACGGCCATCACCCTACATAACGTGCCCGAGGGCATGGCGGTGGGGCTGGCCTTCGCCCTGGCGGCGGAGGGGGAGGGGGCCGTGGGCGCCATGGCCCTGGCCCTGGGCATCGGCATCCAGAACTTCCCGGAAGGGGCGGCGGTGGCCCTGCCCCTCCGGCAGGAGGGCCGGTCCCGCCTCGGCGCCTTCACCGGCGGAATGCTGTCCGGGGCGGTGGAGCCCGTTTTCGGCATCCTGGTGGTGCTGATTGCCGCGTGGGCCCACCCCGTGATGCCCTGGCTCCTCAGCTTCGCCGCCGGAGCCATGCTGTATGTGGTGGTGGAGGAGCTGGTGCCCCAGGCCCACAGCCGGGCAGGGACCTGCGGCTTCGTGGGGGGCTTTCTCATTATGATGGTGCTGGACGTGGCCCTGGGCTAGCTCAGAAATTTCCCTTGCTCCTCCGCGTTCCGCCTTTTGCGGAATGCTCCGCCGGACGGAACATTTCTTCGCCTCCGGTCAGGAACCGCTTGGCCGGGTTCCTGACCGGGGAAGAAAAAACGCGGCCGCCTGTCGGCTGCCGCGTCTTTTCGCGCCAATTTCGGAGACCACCCCGGAGGCGGCTAAAATGCGGCGATGCTCAGGGCCAGCCGGGCCGCTCCCGCCGCCAGCCCGGCGCAGGCGAAGGCCAGAATCAGGCAGAGGGCCGCCCGGTTTCCCTCTCCCCGCCGCCGGAGGCGTCCGGCCGTGTCATAGAAGAACCAGGCCCCTGCCGCGCCCCCCAGGGCGAAGGCCAGGGAAAAAACAAAGACCATGCCCATGCTTCAGCTTTTGGCCTTGATCTGCGCGCCGCACCTGGGGCAGGTGATGACAATATTTCCCTTCCCCACCGGCACCCGGCAGATGGCCTTGCAGGTTTTGCAGGTAAAATATTTATGGTCCTTGTCGGTGTGGCGGGCCCTGGCCCCGGCGCTGCGGCTCTTGAGCCGCCAGACCCAGTTGACCCATTTCTGATTCTCCGACCGGCGCTGAGTCAGGTTCCTGGAGAACATCCGGAAAAAGATGAAAAGCATCAGCCCGAAAAGCAGCCCTTCGAATATGCGGATGAGCAGCACGCTTTTCAGCACCAGGCCGCTGACAATCTCCGCCCCCCACAGAATCAGATACAGCCAGAACAGCGCCCGGTTCAGCTGGTCCATGCCGTTGCGTCCATACATGAAACGGGCCAGTCCGTTTCCGATTTTCCGGAAAAAGCTCATAGGTCACGATCTCCTTTGCCCCGTGTGAGTGATCTGTCTCTATTCTACTCGCAAGGGCCGGGAGAGACAACTGTTTTAAACGGAAATTTACAAAATAGTCATTTATTTTTAGGGACGCCCGTGCTATATTTTAGTGTTGTAAAAAAATAAAAAAGGATGTGGTTTCCAGTTATGGCAAAAAAGCAGTTCAAAGCGGAGTCCAAGCGTCTTTTGGATCTCATGATTAACTCCATCTACACCCACAAGGAGATTTTCCTCCGGGAGATCATCTCCAACGCCAGCGACGCCTGCGACAAGCTCTGCTACCAGGCGCTGACGGACCCGGCGGTGGGCCTGGACCGGAAGGATTTCAAGATTGAGATTACCGTGGACAAGGACGCCCGGACCCTGACCGTCTCCGACAACGGCATCGGCATGGACAAGGCCGACCTGGAGAGCAACCTGGGCGTCATCGCCTCCTCCGGGTCCTACAAATTCAAACAGGAGCTGGGGAGCGACGCCAGGGACACCGACGTCATCGGCCAGTTTGGCGTGGGCTTCTACTCCGCGTTTATGGTCTCCGACCATATCACCGTGGTGACAAAGAAGTACGGGGCCGAGGACGCCTGGATGTGGCAGTCCGCCGGAGCCGACGGCTACACCGTCACCCCGTGCGATAAAGAAACCGCGGGCACCGATATCATCATGCACATCAAGGCCAATACGGAGGACGAGCAATACGGCGAATTCCTGGAAAACTGGAAGCTTCAGGAGCTGGTCCGGAAATACTCCGACTATATCCGCTTCCCCATCCGCATGGAGGTCAGCAAGACCCGGAAAAAGGAGGACAGCCCCGAGGACAAGCCGGAATATGAGACCTATACGGAGGTGGAAACCCTGAACTCCATGGTCCCCATCTGGCAGCGGCCCAAAAACGAGGTCACGGCGGAGGAATACAGCAAATTCTACCGGGACAAGTTCCATGACTACGCCGACCCCCAGCGCTGCATCCCCGTCGACGTGGAGGGCACCGTCACCTACAAGGCCCTGCTCTTTGTCCCCGGCGCCACCCCCTTCGACTACTACACCAAGGAGTTTGAAAAGGGACTCCAGCTCTATTCCAACGGCGTGCTCATCATGGACAAGTGCGCCGACCTGCTGCCGGAGCACTTCCGTTTCGTCCGGGGCGTGGTGGACTCCCCGGACCTGAGCCTGAACATCTCCCGGGAGCTGCTCCAGCATGACCGGCAGCTGAAAATCATTGCCAAAAATCTGGAGAAACAGATCCGGGCGGACCTGGCCAAAATGCTGGCCGAGGACCGGGAGGCCTATGAGAAATTCTGGAAAAACTTCGGCCGGCAGCTGAAATACGGCGTTGTAAACGAGTACGGGCGGCACAAGGACCTGCTTCAGGACCTGCTGCTGTTCTACTCCTCCACGGAGAAAAAGCCCGTCACCCTGGATGAATACGTCTCCCGGATGAAGGAGGACCAGCCGTATATTTACTACGCCGCCGGCGAAACGGCGGACAAGATCGACAAGCTGCCCCAGACCGAGGGGCTCAGGGACGCAGGCACGGAAATCCTCTATTTCACCGAGGAGGTGGACGAGTTCTGCGCCCAGACGCTCCGGACGTACAAGGACAAGGAGCTCCGCTCCGTGCTGGACCAGGAGATTGAGGAGGGCGCAGAGAAAAAGGCCGAGGAGGCCGCGGAGACCCACAAGGCCGTTTTCGATTTTGTGAAGGAGGCCCTGGGCGACGCCGTCAAGGAGGTCAAGGCCAGCGCCCGCCTGAAATCCCATCCGGTCTGCCTCACCGCGGGGGAGGGCCTGAGCTTTGAAATGGAAAAGTATTTCCAGGCCGTCCAGCCCGACGCCGCCTTCCAGGCGGAGCGCATCCTGGAGCTGAACGTAGAACACCCGGCCTTCCTGGCTCTGGAGGCCGCCGTGGAGGCGGACCCCGGCAAGGCGAAAACCTACGCCGTCCTCCTCTACAATCAGGCCCTTCTGATTGCCGGTCTGCCCCTGGAGGACCCTTCCGGCTATACCGATCTGGTCTGCGGTCTGATGAACTGAGGACAATCTGGAGCTTTCGGGAGGAAGACACGATGAAGCACAAGGTGAAAGTGACGGTATTGGACAAAAAGCTGTATCCGGAGCTTCAGCGGCAGTACTGCGCCGATCCCCATGCCGGCGCCTGCCCCTGCTACAACCCCGGCGACGAATTCATCTTTTACCGCGACGATGAGCGGGACGATTTCTGGCACATGGGACTGAATACGCTGGTGAAAACCACCGGCGACCCGGACGCCGTGGCAGGCGGGCCCCAAATGCCCTTCTGCTCGGAGGCGTGGGACGCAATCTCCCGCTATATTTACACCGGCCTCCAGGGCGGTTCCATCATGAAGGGCTGGATGAGCGCCGAAAACACCGTGATTGCCTGCTGTTCCGACGGCACGCGGCCCGTCATCTTCAGGATTGAGCGGATTGACTATGGTGAATAAAGTTGAAAACCGGCAGTTTGCCGGTTTTCAACTTTACTGACTGCATGAATAAGTCTCCTACGGGCCAGCGCCTGCGGGGCACGCAAAAGGGCCCTTCCCGAAGCATCGGGAAGGGCCCTGATTTCTGATGTACCGGAGAACGGCCCTTTCAGGCCTCCAGATTTTTGCCCTCGCCGTCGAAGAGATGGCAGACGCTGCCGGCAAAGGTAAACTTCACCTCGGCGCCCTGGGCAAAGGTCTCCTTGTGGTTTCCGTTCAGGTCCATGGTGGGCACAATGATGACCACGTCCCGGCCCATGGCGTTGGCGTGGAGATGGACCTCGCTGCCCATCATCTCGGACACGTCCACCTTGGCCCGCAGCACGTCCGCCCCGTCGCTCAGGGTGATGTGGCTGGGCCGGACGCCCAGGGTGACAGACTGGGGCTGAACGTTCTTCGCCGCCAGCTTCTTCTGCTTCTCCCCGGAGAGCTCCACCTTCATACCGCCCACAGAGACCGCATACGTTCCGCCGTCCTTCTCCAGCTTCGCGTCGAAGTAGTTCATCTGCGGCGTGCCGATGAAGCCGGCCACGAAGAGGTTGGCGGGATGGTCGAAGACCTCCTGAGGGGTGCCGATCTGCTGGATGAAGCCGTCCTTCATGATAACAATCCGGTCGCCCAGGGTCATGGCCTCGGTCTGGTCGTGGGTGACATACATGAAGGTGGTGTCGATTTTCTGCCGGAGCTTGATGATCTCGGCCCGCATCTGGTTGCGGAGCTTGGCGTCCAGGTTGGACAGGGGCTCGTCCATCAGCAGCACCTTGGGCTCCCGGACGATGGCCCGGCCAATGGCGACGCGCTGGCGCTGGCCGCCGGACAGGGCCTTGGGCTTCCGGTCCAGATACTGGGTGATGTCCAGAATCTCGGCGGCCTCCTTCACCCGGCGGTCAATCTCGTTCTTGGGGACCTTCCGCAGGGTCAGGGGGAAGGCCATGTTCTCATAAACAGTCATGTGAGGATACAGGGCGTAGCTCTGGAAGACCATGGCGATGTCCCGGTCCTTGGGTTCCACGTCGTTCATGAGCTTATCGTCGATGTACAGCTCGCCTTCGGAAATCTCCTCCAGACCGGCCACCATCCGCAGGGTAGTGGACTTTCCGCAGCCGGAGGGACCCACCAGCACGATGAATTCCTTGTCGGCGATGTCCAGAGAGAACTGCTGCACCGCGATGACGCCCTTTTCCGTCACCTGGAGATTGATTTTCTTCTCGGGATCGCCTTTTTTCTTTTTCGCTTTTTTCTGGTCTCCGCTGTGGGGGTAGATTTTCACAATGTTCTTCAGGCTCAGTGTTGCCATACACACCGGCTTTGATGAACCGGCCTCCGCCGGAGCACCTTGTCCGCGGGGAGCGTGCCCCGGGGACTTTACGGCAGGTCTCCACACTGCCGCACCGCAAGCCGTAGCGGGGTGTTCCTCCTTCTTTTCGGTGCTGGGGGCTGTGTGAGTGGAGCAGCCCGGCAGCCCATGGTTTTCGCGCGCCGAAGCAAGCCCGGGAAGAGGGGAGGCCGTCTGCGGAGGGGACCGTCCTCTCTCCGCGCCGCTTTTCTGCGCCGCTTATATAAGTATACAAGAAAGTCCCGTGGAAAGCAAACAAAATCTGTGCTTTTCCCCAAAAATATTTTGCTCTGTTTTTGTTATTTATGTATGAGACGTGAGATGCCGATATAGTCTATAATCATGATGACACAATCCGCCGAAAAGCGCTTCGGAAAAGCGCCGGTTATCGGCTGTCAGCGGGAACCGCCCCGCAGCAAGGAGGCCGTATGTCCAGACAGGAATCCACCGAACAGTACCTCAGAGCCCTGAAGCTGGGCCGCAGATGCTACAAGGACTGTGTGCTCCACGGGCACTATCCCTATCCCCAGGTTCTGGATGAAATCCTGGAGGGCGCGGTGACGGCGGGCCAGGTGGACCTGGGCATCATCGAGATTCCCACGGACCACATCGCCGGCACCAAGACCCAGGGCCGCCGCTCCGCCTTCGCGGCCAACTTCATGCCGCTGATGGAGACGGATTCGGAATTTGCCGCCAAGTGGGTGTCCCTCTGCGCCGACCATCTGGGGGACGAGGGCATCCGGGACCCCATCCGCTGTTATGAGTACCTGGGCCGCTTCTACGTTCAGGAGGGCAACAAGCGGGTCAGCGTTCTGAAAAGCTACGGCGCGCCCACGATCCCCGGCTATGTGGTCCGCATCATTCCCGTCTGGTCCCAGGACCCGGAAATTCTGGCCTATTACGAATTCATGGAGTCCTATAAGCTGACCAGGCTTTACCGGGTGTCCTTCAGCCGGGCGGGGAGCTTCGTGAAGCTCCAGGCGGCCCTGGGCTTTGAGCCGGACCACGTCTGGACCGAGGACGAGCGCCAGCACTTTACCGCCGGGTTCACCTATTTTCAGGATGCCTTCCGAAAGCTGGGAGGCGAGAGCCTGCCCATCACCGTGGCGGACGCCCTGCTGGTCTGGCTGAAAATCTATGATTTTGAGGACCTCCGCGCCACCCCCGCCGCCGAGCTGGTGAAAACCCTCAGCGCGGTCTGGCAGGACGTGAAGGTTCTGGGAACCGAGCAGCCCATCTCCCTTGCCACAGAGGTGGCGGAGCCCGCCGGGGAGCCGGGCCTGCTGGGCCGTCTCTTCAAGCCCAAGCGGCTGAATGTGGCCTTTCTCAACGAACACCGGCCGGAGGAAAGCGACTGGGCCCGGGCCCACGACCTGGGCCGGCAGTATCTGGAGACGGTGATGGAGGACCTGGTGACGGTGCAGGTCTTCAACGGAATCCAAAGCGGCGTGGCGGCTGAGGAGGCCATCGACCGGGCCGTGGAAAACGGGGCGCAGGTGCTGATTACCACCACGCCGCCCCTCATCGGCGTGTGCCGGAAGGCGGCGGCCAAGTACCCCGGCCTCCGCATTCTGAACTGCTCCGCCTCCATGCCCTACACCGGGGTCCGGACCTACTACAGCCGCATCTATGAGGGAAAATTCATCACCGGGGCCATTGCAGGCGCCATGTGCCCCAGCGGGCGGATTGGCTATGTGGCCAGCAGCCCCATTTTCGGCGTTCCCGCCAGCATCAACGCCTTCGCCCTGGGGGCCCGGCTCACCAACCCCCGGGCCCGCGTCCGCCTGCGCTGGTCCTGCGTGGAGGAACACGCCATGGAAACGCTGGCCCGGGAGGGCACGGAGCTGATCTCCAACCGGGACATCCCCACACCCGACCGGACCCGGGAGCCCTGGGGCCTGTGCCAGGCTCTGGAGGGGGGCCGCTTCCTCTCCCTGGCCTCGCCCTACTGGCATTGGGGCAATTTCTATGTGAAGCTGGTCCGCAGCATCCTCAGCGGCGGCTGGGACGCCCTCAGCGCCCAGAACGCGGGCCGGGCGGTGAACTACTGGTGGGGCATGGGCAGCCAGGTCATCGGCGTCCTGCTGCGGGAGGACCTGCCCGCAGGGGCCAAACAGCTGGCGGAAATCCTCCGCCGGGGTCTGGCGGCGGGGGCCATCCATCCCTTCCAGCGGCCCATCCGCTCCCAGGACGGAACGCTGCAAAGCGACGGCAGCCGCTGGTTCACCCCGGAGGAGATACTGCATATGAACTGGCTCTGCGACTGTGTGGAGGGGTCCATCCCCGCCTTTGAGGACCTTCTGCCCATTGCGCAAAACCTTGTGCGCCTCCAGGGACTGGACCGGGACCGTATTCCGCCGGAGAAAGAGGGGACCATTCTGTGAAGCTCCTGCTGCTTTCTGACAAGGAAAGTTCCTATCTCTGGGACTTCTACCAGCCGGGCCGTCTGTCTGAATACGGCCTGATGCTCTCCTGCGGAGACCTGAATTCCCATTATCTCTCCTTCCTCGTCACCATGGGCCGGGCCCCCCTGCTCTATGTCCACGGCAATCACGACAAGGGCTATGCCAGCCGCCCCCCGGAGGGCTGCGACTGCATCGAGGACCGTCTGGTCACCGTCAGGGGGCTCCGCATTCTGGGTCTGGGGGGGAGCCCGCTGTACAGCGGAGGCCCCCACCAGTACACGGAACAGCAGATGGCCCGACGAATCCGGCGGCTGTGGTTCCAGCTCCGCCGGGCCGGCGGGGTGGATATCGTCCTCACCCACGCCCCGGCCCAGGGCTATGGGGACGGGGAGGACTACGCCCACCGGGGCTTTGCCGCCCTTCTCCCCCTGCTGGACCGCTACCGGCCCCGGTATCTGATTCACGGACATGTTCACATGAACTACGGCGCGCAGATGGAGCGGATTCACCAACGGGGGGAGACCACCATCATCAACGCCTATGAGCGCTATGTACTGGACATTCCGGAGGACAAGCCCTAGAGTCTGTTTTAAAAGCGTCAAAACGCCGTCTTGGGGTATCTTTTTCCGTCAGTTTTAAAACAGCCTCTAATCAGAAAAAAGGAAGCTCCAGGCCGTTAAGACGCCTGGAGCTTCCGCCCTTTATCTGCCCGTCAGGACTCCATGTGCCGCCCCAAAAAAGCGGCGATGGTCTGGGCCAGCTTGTATTCCGCATCGCCGGTGGCGATGCCGGGGGTGGTGCCCACAAAGAGGACCAGGCCCAGCAGGTCCCCCTCGGAGAGGATGGGCGCGGCCACATTGGTCATCAGCTTGTCGCTGCCGTCGGTGACGGGAATGGGGTCTCCGTCACCGGTGTACTGATAGATGCGGCGGCTCTCCATGACCTGTTCCAGCTCCGGCGTAATCCGCTTGCCCATCAGTTCCCGTTTGCCGCCTCCGGCTACGGAGATGACCGTGTCCCGGTCCGTCACGGCGCAGATGGAGCCGGTGGAACGGCTCATGGTCTCACAGAGCTGTCCGGCGAAGTCCTCTACGCCCCCCAGCAGGGAATATTTTTTGAAAATGACCTCGCCGTCCCGGCTGGTGTAAATCTCCAGGGGGTCGCCCTCCCGGATACGCATGGTGCGGCGAATTTCCTTGGGGATCACGACCCGGCCCAGGTCGTCGATCCGACGCACAATTCCTGTTGCCTTCATATCAAAAACTCCTTTTGGCAGTGATGGTTGGTATGTCACTCTGGCAAAAGATAGTATCCTCCGTTTTTCCCGGCTTATGCCGGTGGAAGGCATGGTGATGTCTGGAAATCCGCGCCGTCGGATGGTGACGCGCCGGAATCAGGCCCGGCCATGTTCTCGCTCCTTATGAAAGCGGTCAAACGTCTGATATCGCCGGCACAGTGGAAAACCGGCAGATACCGGTTTGAAAACAGCGATAAAACCGCTGATGGGTAATGGCTATAAAGTCCGCCGCAAGGCCGTTTTCCTGCACTGGGGCAGGGATTCGCCGGCGTCTGCACCAGTCCCAGCCAGCGGGGACATGGGCCGCAGGGAGGATTTCACCTGTGCAGTGTTTCTTTTTTCATAAAACCTCTTTTTCCGTCTCCCGCCGGGGCGCTCCGTTACCGGAAGTCCTTCAGGCATTCGGCCGCAGCGGCATAGCCGGCGTCAATCCGCCGCCGGGTGAGGGCGGAGTCGATTTCCAAAGTCCCTCCCAGACCGGCGGACGGCCAGACGTTCCAAAGCTCCGCGCCGTTCCGTCCCGGCGCGGGCCCGTTCTCCAGGGCCTTGCCGTCCGCCGCGTCCCCGCGGTCCGGCTTCCTGGGGGTAAGGTGCACAACCAGAATCTTCCGGTATCCCGCCTGAACAAGGGGCGCATAGGGGCTGTTGTCCAGCACGCCGCCGTCAATGCACAGGACGCCGTTCACCGTCTCGGGGGTGTACGCGCCGGGCAGCGCCGCGGAGGCCAGCACCCTGCGGATGACGTACTCCATAGGGCCCGGACTCCATGGGTCCAAAAACGCGTATTCCGCCGAAAAAATAGAGGACAGTCCCTCTATTTTCTGCCGCCCCGGGACCTTGAAGGCTGAAAGGGAGACATATGCCAGCTTGTTCCGCAGGCTGTCCAGGGAGATGTTTTCCCGGATGATGCGCTCCAGCGTCTCCTTGCTGAACAGCCCCGCGTTTTCCTGAAAATCCCCCAGAAGCGCATCCGCAATCTCGAGGAGATCGGGGTGCTCCTGTGCGCCGGGCAGACAGGCATCCAGATTTCTGGTCAGCTGCTCATTCCGCCGGAGCAGGTCTTCCTGGCGCATGCCAAGCCAGACCCGTTCCGCCCGCTCATAATCGCCCCGGGCAAAGAGGAGCGTATTCATAGCGCCCACCGAGGCCCCGGAAACGCCGGTGAACCGCTCCGTCCCGCCATGCTCCTCCAGCCACCTCCAGACGCCCAGCTGAAAAGCGCCCTTGGCCCCGCCGCCGCAGAACACAATTCCATAGTCCAGCCCGCCGGTCTCCTTCATCCGCCTGATCTGGGCCTGAGCATGGATGTCGGCCAGGACCGGCGAAAGAATCCGCTCCGCCGTTCCCGTGACGCAGCGGCCTGCGCCCCGCTCCTGAAGGCAGAACCTGTCCCGGGCCGGGTCCTGGGAGATTCGCCACCCGCCCCGCTCCAGCAGGGTTTTCCCCTCGCCCTCTTCACACCGGGCAGAGGAGGGGGCCGTGAAAACCAGCTGCCGTTCATAGAGCCGCCGCAGGTATTCCCCCGTCACGCAGAGGGCCCGGGGCGCCTCCTGCAAAAACTGCTCCAGCAGCCTTTCCGAGCTGTCCTCAGCCGGGCCCGGGGGGCTGTCGGGGCCGGCGCTCCGCGGACTGTCCTGTCCCGGAGACGTCCCCCTCTCCCGGTCCAGGAACCGGGGCAGAACCTCGTTGGCGAAGATGGTCCAGAGAAGGTCGTACTGGGATTCCCTGATTTCTTTCCGGGCCTTACAGGTCCGGGGAACCGCGTACAGTTCCGCGAAATCCGCGTATTCGGACAGTTTCTCCTGGTAGTACCGGGCAAAGGCCTCCCTGTCCTTTTTACTCTGGTTCAGAGCCTTGCGTCTGGCCCTCAGCACGCACTTTTTAAAGCCGGCGCCGCAAATCAGGCCGAACCTGGAGCACGCCGGATCGGCGTCCCAGATGTTGACGTTGGCCAGCTGCTCCTTGGCAAGGTCGTGGTGTCCGATAATGATGACCCGGTTGCTGACCAGCTCCTGACGGTGCTTGTAATAGCGGCCCGCCGTCATGAGACAGGCCTCCTGGCCCTGAGCTTCCAGATAATGGACGATATTTTCGGCGGCGGTTTCCGCCGTGCCGCCGTCACACACAACGATGATTGTATTCCTGGACGGGACACCCCCGCCCAGCGTGTTCACAACCTGCTCCTTTGCCTCATTCAGCACCGGCTTCACGATGTTTTTCAACAGGTCCATAGAACGCCCTCCCCGTCTGATCTCAAATTTCCGGCGGCCGGAGCCCGCGGCCACATGGCATCAGGATATCATAATTCTCCCGCATCCGTCAATATCACCGGCGCGCTTGAAATGCTGTCCGGATGTCCCTGTACGGCGGCGTCCGGACAGGACCCCGGTCCTGCCCAAAAAGAAAGGTCTCCGGGCACAGGGTCCGGAGGCCTTTCCTTTTTTGGCCGCCCGCAGGCGGCGTGCCGGTTTTTGCTCCGGCACAGTTTCCGCCGCCGGTCTGTTGCCTGGGCCTCAGAACCGCCGGCGGCCATGGGACTCAGCGCAGCAGCACCGGCTGAATCTGCTCCCCCCTCAGAGCAGCGTCCACCGTCTCCGTCAGCCGGGAGAAATCCGCCACCAGAGAGGTGGGCTTTTTCTCGGCATTATCCTGCCCGAAGGGCGCAAAGAAAAAGTGCTTCCTGGCCAGCAGATCCCCGATGTTCCTGGCGCCTGCCGCCAGCCCGTCGTTGCTGGACACCGCCAGCACCACCGGACGGCCGTTCCGCAGATGCGCCTTGGCGGCCATGGTCACCGCCGTGTCGGTGATGCCCGTGGCCAGCTTGGCGATGGTGTTGCCGGTGGCGGGGGCAATCACCAGCACATCCAGCAGCCCCTTGGGCCCGATGGGCTCCACCGAGGGGATATCATGCAGGACCTTGTTTCCCGTCAGCTCCTCCAGGCGCTTCATCAGCGCCTCGGAGGTCCCGAACCGTGTATCTGTCACAGCGGAGATCTCCGAGACGATGGGAATGACCGTCTCATAGTGCTCCGTCAGGTCTTCCAGGGCTTTCAGCACCTGTTCATGGGTGCAGAAGGACCCGCAGACCGCGAAACCGACCCGTTCTTTTCTCATGCAGGGTCACCTCGTTTTTCCAATAGGATGTAATACACCGCGTCCCGGATGGCCGCCGCCGCCGTGCGGGGAGCCAGACGGCCCGGCAGGGACCGGGCCCAGACCACCCGCTCCGCCGGAGCGTCGATGCCCCGGACAGAGGCCAGGTCCACCAGCAGGCAGTCCGCCGGCAGCTGGTCCAGCAGGGGGCCTCCCAGGACGGGGAAGGGGATGGTGTTGAATACCGCGCCGAATTCCGACAGACGGCCGGACAGTTGCCCGGTTTCCAGCGCCCGGTAGCCATAGGCCCTGATCCATGCCAGGTCCTCCGGCCGCCGGGCCGTGGCGGTGACCCGGGCCCCCAGACCCTGGAGACGGCAGCTCAGCAGCTTTCCGATGCGGCCAAAGCCCAGCACCAGGCATTCCATGCCCAGCAGCGTCCGGTCCAGCCGCTCCAGGGCCGTCTGAATGGCCCCCTCCGCCGTGGCGGCGGCATTGGCTACGGCCAGCTCCTCCCGCAGGAAATAGTCCTCCAGCAGAAGGCCGCAGTCCTCCGCCTCCCGGCGCTGCTGAGGCCGGACCTGCCCGGCCAGAACACGCTGCCGGGGCCGCAGGCGGCGGAACAGCGAGCCGGTGGGCACGGCCCCCTCCTCGCAGTTCAGAACGCCCTCCCCCCGGCACAGCGGCAACGGCAGAATAATCACGTCCGCCGCCGCGGCCCGGTCCAGCGAACCCGGGTCCGCCGGCTTCCAGCGGTCCAGCCCATAGGTACAGACGGCGTTCCCGTCCGCCTCCAGCAGGCGGCTCAGCTCCGCCTGGCGGCGGTCGCCGCCAATCACGCCAAAGGTCCTCTTCGCTTCTTCCATTCGGCACTCCCCCTTGCTTCATGGTATGGCGGCGGACGGCGGATGGTTCCTCAGGCCTCCGGTGGGGGCGTCTTCGGCTTTCTGCGGAGCTTCAGGGTGACGCCGGCCTCCCCGGCGGCGGCCAGCAGCTCCCCGGAGACCGCCGCCGCCCGCTCCTTCAATGAACGGTCCGCCATGGCCTCCGCCCGGGCCCGAATCCGCTCCAGGACGGGGAGCTCCAGCAGGTTCGCCGCCAGGAAAAACAGGGTTTTCCGTCTCCCGTCGTTGCAGTTCTCCAGAAGGAAGCCCAATATTTCCCGCCGCTCCGGAATTCCGGCGCGGCAGGCCTCCGGTCCCAGGAGGCGGGCCCTCTCCAGGTCCGCCTGACGGCGCTGATGGGTGATGAAGGAATCATAGTCCCCGCCGCCGCACAGCCGTCCGCAGGGATAGTCCCCGCACTGAAAACAGTAGGCGGGGCCTCCGTGCTCCAGGGCGCACCGGGCAATTTTGCAGGACTGATTGCCCGCGCCCCCGCCGCAGCCGGGGCAGTGTCCGTCCCATTGCATGGGACACAGGCCGCAGTTCAGCCCGCAGAGAGAAAACAGCAGGTCCTGCCGCTCAAATCCCTTCATAGCGCCTCCCGTCTGACCGCCGCCAGCAGCGCCGCCCGGTCGTTGGGCAGCTCGCCGTCCACCACCTGGCTGAGGAGCCTGTCCAGCGCCTCCCCCAGCGCCGGGCCGGAGAGGCCCAGGGCCAGCAGGTCCCGCCCGTCTACCGCCAGCTGCTTCAGGGAAAAGCAGGCCTCCTCTTCCAGAAGCCTGTCCAGAATCTCCTCCCCCTTTTGAATTTCCGCCTGACGGCCATGGTACGCCGGGGCCTGGGCCAGATTGTCCGCCCGCTTCAGGGCCAGCAGCAGCCGCAGGTCCTCCTCTCCCAGGGCCCGGAGGGCCCGGCGGACTCCTCTGTCCGTCCGGGGGATGTCCCGGTCGTGCCACTCCACCAGCCGGACCGCCCGCTCCCGGAACTCGTTGGAGCATTTCAGCCGCCGGAGCATGGCGTCCGCCAGGGCGACGCTGGCTTTGGCGTGGCCGTAGAAGTGGCCCACGCCGTTTTCATCCAGGGTGAACGCGGAGGGCTTGCCCACGTCGTGGAGCAGGGCGGCGCAGCGCAGGACGGGAACGGGGGGCGTATGCATCATGGCGGCCAGACTGTGCCGCCAGACGTCGTAACAGTGGTGGACGTTCCTCTGGTCGAAGCCCACCATAGGCAGAAGCTCCGGCCAGAAGACCCCCAGAACCATGGGGTGATTCTCCAGCACCCAGCCGGCATCCGGGCCGCAGAGGAGCTTCATCAGCTCCGTCTGTATGCGCTCCGGCGCAATCTCCCGGAGCAGCTCCCGGTTCCGGTCCATGGCGGCGTCGGCGGCGCGGTCCTCCTCCAGCCGGAGGCACGCCGCAAAGCGCATCCCCCGGAGAATCCGCAAAGCGTCCTCCTGAAAACGCCGGTCCGGGTCCCCCACGCAGCGCAGAATCCCCGCCTCCAGGTCCCTCCGTCCGCCGAAGGGGTCCCGCAGCTCCCCCCGGAGGTTCACGGCCATGGCGTTGACGGTGAAGTCCCGGCGGGCCAGGTCCTCGTCGACAGAGCGGGTAAAGATGACGGAGTCCGGCCTCCGGTGGTCGTGATAGGCCCCGTCGACGCGGTAGGTGGTGACCTCCACCGGCCCCCCCGCCGTGCTTACGGTGACGGTGCCGTGCTTCAGGCCCGTGGGAAGGGCCTGCCCGCCGAACACGGCCATGGTCTCCTCCGGCAGGGCGGAGGCGGTCACGTCCCAGTCCTCCGGCGTCCGGCCCAGCAGGGAGTCCCGGACGCAGCCCCCCACGCACCAGGCTTCATGCCCCGCCGCCTCCAGAGCCTCCAGGACTTCTTTTACATACGTTGGTATCTCCATTGCCTCACTCCCCTTGCTTTTTGGAGTCTTTTAGAACCTGTATTCATAGCCGTAAGATGCTGGATGGACAGGGATTTTTCCTGTCAGACAAGAAGATCTTTTGCGCCCGCAGCAATCCTGACGGATTGCAAGGGAAATCGACGCGGTATGGCGGGAAAAAGGCCGTCCAGACAGCGTCCAGCGGTTGTGAATACAGGTTCTTAGCCTATGATAAAATTGAAATTTTTCATTCAGGCAGGTGATTGCATGATTCTCTGGCTCAACGGCGCCTTTGGCGCAGAGAAGACCCAGACGGCCTATGAGCTCCGGCGCAGGCTGCCGGGGTCCTGTGTGTTCGACCCGGAAAACGCCGGTTTTTTCATCCGCGCAAGCCTTCCGCCCGCCGCACGGCCCGCCGATTTCCAGGACCTGCCCCTGTAGCGCGCCCTGACCTGCGACATGCTCCGCCTGATTGCGGAACGCCATGACGGCCCCATCATCGTTCCCATGACGGTGACGGACCGGACCTGCTGCCGGGAGACCGTGGAAGCGCTGTCGGCGGAGTTCGACGTCCGGCATTTCATTCTGTGGGCGGAGCGGGCGACCCTTCAAAAACGGCTGGCCTCCCGGCTGTAGGGAAGCCGCTCCTGGGCGGCGCTCCAGATGGAACGCTGTCTCCGGGCCTTTGAAACGGACATCACGGAGGTGAAACTCCCCACCGACGGCCTGACCATCAGCCAGACCGCGGAAAAAATCGCGGATATCGCAGGCCTTGTCCTCTCCGAGGACCGCCGGAGCGGACCGCGGAAGGCACTGGACCGGTGTCTGGTCCAGCTCCGGCAGATTCGGTTCCCCGGCCCGTTCCATCCATAGGGAGACGGGTGAGGCCGGCGGCCCCTGCGCCATGGTCCTGTTATAAAATGCGTGGCCGGGCATTCCCTTCGTTCTTTCGCCGTTGCAATTCTCCGATTTCTATATTATAATAGAAGACTCAAAAGGATACAATCTTTTTAGGCTCCGTTTTCTGGAAAGGAAGATGGTTTTCATGTTATATCATACCCAACCCATCAGCGACTATCTCAAGCCCGGCGTCCGGGCCCACCTGGTGGGCATCGGCGGCGTGTCCATGTGCCCCCTGGCGGAGGTCCTCCGGACCAAGGGGCTGGTCATTCAGGGCTCCGACATGAGCGACAGCGCCACGGTGAAGCACCTCCGGTCCCTGGGCATCCCCGTGGCAGTGGGCCACAGCGCCGAGAATCTGGGGGACTGCGATCTGGTCATCCGTACCGCCGCCGTCCACGACAGCAACCCGGAGATTTCCGGGGCCATCGCCAGAGGCATCCCCATCTATGAGCGGGCCCAGGCCTGGGGCGCTCTCATGCGGCACTATCCCAACGCCCTCTGTGTGGCCGGGACCCACGGCAAGACCACCACCACGTCCATGTGCACCCATATCTTCATGGCGGCGGAGGCAGACCCCACGGTGATGATCGGCGGCACCCTGCCCCTGCTCCGCTCCGGCTACCGGGTGGGCCAGGGGGACACCATCATTCTGGAGTCCTGCGAGTACTGCAACAGCTTCCTCAGCTTTTACCCCACCGTGGCGGTGATTTTAAATGTGGAGGCCGACCACCTGGACTTCTTCAAGGACCTCCAGGACATCAAGGCCTCCTTCCGGAAGTTCGCGGAGCTGGTGCCCCCCGGGGGCCGGGTTGTCGTCAACGCCGACAACGAAGGGGCCCTGTCCACGGTCCGCGGCCTGGACGCCTTCACCTTCGGTCTGGACGCTCCCGGCGCGGACTGCACCGCCGCCAATCTCCGCACGGAAAACGGCTGGCCGGCCTTCGATGTGACGGTCCGCGGGGAGGTCTACGCCCACGTGTCCCTCCGGGTCCACGGGCGGCACAACATCCTCAACGCCCTGGCGGCGGCCTCCGCGGCCTGGGTGCTGGGCCTGCCCGGCAAGGCGGTGGAGGAGGGTTTGGCCTCCTTCACCGGAGCGGGGCGGCGCTTTGAGTACAAGGGGACCTATAACGGCGCAGACGTCTACGACGACTACGCCCACCACCCCGACGAGCTCCACGCCCTTCTGACCATGGCCAGGGGCCTGGGCTACCGGCGGCTGACCGTGGCCTTCCAGCCCCATACCTATTCCCGCACCGCCAAGCTCTTCGACCGCTTCGTGGAGGAGCTGAAAATTCCCGAGGTGGTGGTGCTGCCGGAAATCTACGCCGCCCGGGAGCAGAATACCTACGGCATTTCTTCGGCGGACCTGAGCCGGGAAATTCCCGGGTCCGTCTACTGCTCCACCCTGGACAAGACGGCGGAGGCCCTCCGCCGCCTGGCCCAGCCGGGGGACCTGATCCTCACGGTGGGCGCGGGGGATATCTACCGCGCCGGGGAAAAGCTGCTGGGCAAATGAGGAATTAGGAATGAGGAATTAGGAATTATTTCCACATTAACAGATCGTGCCAAAGACCGGAAAATTCCTGATTTTTCGTTTTATGAGAGGTATACGTATGATGGATATTTCACCCCTGTACCACAACGCCCGGCCGGACGGGGAACTGCTGCCACAGGAGGCGGCGGCCTTCGCCCTTCTGGAGGAGCTGGGCATGGACTACGACCGGGTTTCCAGCGACCCCGCCGACACGATGGAGAAATGCGCCGCCGTCAGCGAGGTGCTGGGGGTGCCCATCTGCAAAAACCTGTTCCTCTGCAACCGGCAGAAAACCCAGTTCTACCTCCTCTGCATGGGGCCCGGCAAGCCCTTTCACACCAAAGACCTCTCCCGGCAGATCGGCTCCGCCCGGCTGTCCTTCGCCCCGGAGGAGGCCCTTTGGGAGCTGCTGGGCTGTACGCCGGGCTCGGCCACCGTTCTTGGTCTGATGAACGACACAGAGCACCGGGTACGGCTGCTGATGGAGCGGGAGGTCTATGAGGCGGAGTTTCTCAGCTGCCACCCCTGCATCTGCACCAGCAGCCTGAAGCTGAAAACGGCGGACGTGCTGCAAAAGCTGCTCCCCCGCACCGGCCACGAGGTCACGGTGGTGGACCTGTAATGAATGTGTGAAAAGGGGTGAAAGGGAGGGAATGGATAATTGATCGGTCAGTAATCGCTTGGTCTTTCTTTAATTTAATTGCGTTGGATTTTCCGACGGCGGCAAAGAAGCAGGCTGTTCGTTCGCTGCTGCTGAATCTGCCGCCCTCGTCCGTGACCTGGTAGCGCTCGATGTACCCGGCCCGCTCCAATTTGTTGACTGCGGAACGAATAACGTCCTTGCGTTCCTGTTTGATATAGCACAGGCCGGACAGAGTATAGTCCCAATCCTCCGGGGTGACGACATTTGTGACAGCAGGCCCTTGGCTTTCAGGGACAGGGACTTGTCCCGCAAGCGGCCGTTGGACATGACCGCGCAGCCCTTGTTCCTCTCCACACGGAATACAGGCATGGCTTTCCGCTCCTTTCGGTATCCGGACACGAAAAAACGCCGCAGACTTTTTTCAAAATCTGCGGCGTTCGCCTGTCCTCAATCTATTCAGTTATTGTGTTCCCACACTCTATAACTATCAAGATAGAAACGCTGAGGTACTTCTCAATCCGCTCATTTCGGATTTTATCGCCCTTTGTGTCAAATGCCGCATGAGACGCAAAGCATTGTAAGAACCTGTATTCATAGCCGGGGGGATGCTGGATGGACGGGAATTTTTCCTGTCAGACAAGAAGATTTTTTTGCGCCCGCAGCAATCCTGACGGACTGCAGGGGAAATCGACACGGTATGGCGGGAAAAAGGCCGTTCAGACATCGTTCAGCGGTTGTGAATACAGGTTCTAAACACGGGATTTTACGAGTTTCCACTTTGCAGCAGAACAACCGTCTCCACATGCCTTGTCCCCGGGAACATATCCACCGCCGCCGCCCGGACGGCGCCGTACCCAAATCCGCCGAAAATCTTCACGTCCCGGCCCAGGGTGCCGGGGTCGCAGGAGACATAGACCACCCGCTCCGGCTCCATCCCGGCAATGGACGCGATGATCTCCGGCGCCAGGCCCTTTCGGGGCGGGTCCACCGTCACCACATCGGGCCGCAGTCCCTCCGCCGCCAGCTTCGCCGCCGTCTCCGCCGCGTCGCCGCAAAAGAATTCCACATTCTCCACACCATTCCGCCGGGCGTTTTCCTCCGCGTCCCGGATGGCGGCGGGCACAATTTCTGCGCCAATCACATGGTTTGCCCGGCCCGCCAGACACAGCGTGATGGTCCCTGTGCCGCAGTAGAGGTCCAGGGCGGTCTCCGTGCCCGTCAGACCGGCAAACTCCAGGGCCTTCCCATAGAGGACTTCCGCCTGGTCCCGGTTCACCTGATAGAAGGAGGGAGGGGACAGCTTGAATTCCAGGCCGCAGAGCCGGTCCATCAAAAAATCCTGCCCCCAGAGAGTCCGGTATTTCTCCCCCAGAACCACGTTGCCCTTTTTGGTGTTGGTATTCAGCAGCACGCCCGCCGTCCTGGGGGCGGCAGCCAGCACCATCGCCGCCAGCTCCGGTTCCCGGGGGACCTGCTTTCCGTTGACCACCAGGCAGCACAGGCTTTGGCCCTTCCGGTTGGCCCGGACATAGATGTGGCGGACCAGGCCCTTGCCGGTGGCCTCGTCATAGGCGGGGATTTTATAGCGCTTCATCCAGTCCCCCACGGCTCCGGCGGTGCGGTCGAAGACCTCCGGCTGAAGCAGGCAGCGCTTTACCGGGACCACCTGGTGGCTCCGGGCCCGGTAAAAACCAATTTCTCCCCCGGCGCTTACGGGATACTGGCATTTGTTTCGATAGCCCTCCGGATTTCCGGCTCCCAGAATCTCCTCCACCTGGACGCCGGTCCCGCCCAGCCGGGTCAGGGCGTCCTGGACCCGCTGCCGCTTGGCCCATAGCTCCTCGGCATAGGTGAGGTGGCGGAAGTCGCAGCCGCCGCAGTCCCCGAAGTATGGGCAGTCCGGTTTTGCCCGTTCAGGAGACGGCGCGTGGATTTTCACGATTTCCCCGGCGGCGGCGCTCTTCATCACCCGCGTAATCCGCAGGTCCACAGTCTCCCCCCGGACGGCCCGGGGCACAAACACCACTGCGCCGTCCAGACGGACGATGCCCAGGCCCTCGCTGGAGTAGCCCTCCACCGTGCCGGTGTAAATCTGGTTGTTCCGGAGTTTTTCCATAAAATGGAGTTCCTTTCTGTGTGTTTCCAAAATCCCCGCAAGGGCCCTTGAGACGGCCGGTTTCGCGGGGGTTTCTTCTTTTTCGGGGCGGAAGAAAGCCGCGAAAGGAACCCGTCAGGGGGTTCCTTTCGCTTTCGGTCCATAGGATTTCAAGGCTTTACGAGGGCATGAAAGATTGCTCAGCCTGTGGAAAAGACGGCTTCGGCAGGCCGAGCCCCCGGTCTAGGGGCTTTTTCCGCGCACTTTCCGCTCTGCCTATCATACCATTACATTTCCCACTTTTCAAGCAGCTGGCGCAGCTGGTCGGCAAATTTGGCAAGGGATTTGTTGTCCCGGCCCTTGCTGCGGCGGATGGACTCGTTGAGCATGTTGCCCACGGAGACCAGACGCTCGTATGCCGGGCTCAGCTTGGAGCCGCTGACCACCTTTACCTTCCGCTCGGGGAGATAGCCCCGTTCCAGCAGGGCATTGTTGGCCAGGTCGTAGACCTCGGTATACTGAGGAGCGTGGGCGGGAATGCCCATGTTCACCAGGGCCTGCGCGAAGAAGGGAGCCACCTCCCGGTCGCCGTGGACCACAAAGACCTGCTGGGGCTTGGGGGCCTGGAACTCTCCGATCCACTCCAGCAGATGATCCCGGTCCGCGTGGGAGCTGAGGCCCTGGAAGTTCTCCAGATGGGCCTGGACGGCGATTTCCTCACCGAAGAGCTTCACGCTCTTGGCCCCCTCCAGAAGGCTCCGGCCCAGGGTGCCCTCACCCTGATAGCCCACGAACAGAATGGTGCATTCCGGCCGCCACAGGTTGTGCTTCAGGTGGTGGCGGATGCGGCCCGCGTCGCACATGCCGGAGGCGGAGATAATGACCTTGGGCGTGGGGTCCATGTTCAGTTCCTTGGACTCCTCGCTGGTTTCGGTGATGTGCAGGTTGGGGAACTGGAACATTTTCGTTCCCTTCCGCACCAGCTGCACCGCCTCCAGGTCCATATAGCCCCGGAGATCGCTGTCAAAAATGGCGGTGGCCCGCCGGGCCAGAGGCGAGTCGATATACACGGCAAAGTCCGGAATGGACTTCACCAGTCCCTGCTCCTTGATTTCCCGGATGAAGTACAGCAGTTCCTGAGTCCGCCCCACGGCAAAGGAGGGGATGATGATATTGCCGCCCCGGGCCATGGTGTCGTCGATGATGCGGGCCAGGTCCGCAGAGTAGTTCCACACGCCGGTGTGGTTCCGGTCGCCGTAGGTGGATTCCATCACCACATAGTCCGCCCCCCGGAAATGGACGGGGTCCCGGATGATGGGCTGGTTCACGTTGCCCAGGTCGCCGGAGAAGATGATGCTCTTTTTCACGCCGTTTTCCGTCAGGTCCATCGCGATGCAGGCGGAGCCCAGCAGATGCCCCGCGTCCACAAATTCCACCGTCACGCCCTCGCAGAGCTCCACAAACTGGCCGTATTCGCAGGTGGTCATGTACTGCTGGACCTGCTCCGCGTCCTCCACGGTATAGAGCGGCTCTGTCTTGGGCGCGCCGGAGCGCTCGCCCTTGCGGTTTCTCCACTCCGCTTCCTGCTCCTGAATGTGGGCGGAGTCCAGCAGCATGATTTCCAGCAGCTGGGCGGTGAGGCGGGTGGTGAGGATGCGCCCCTGGAAGCCCTGCTTCACCAGCATGGGAATCCGGCCGGAGTGGTCGATGTGGGCGTGGGTCACCAGAACATAGTCAATGGTGTTGGCGGCGAAGGGGAATTCGCCGTTGGATACCTCGTCCCGGCCCTGTTGAAGGCCGCAGTCGATCAAAATGCGCTTGCCGTTGATCTCCAGACAGTGGCAGCTGCCTGTGACACACTGGTCCGCGCCGTAAAAGCTGAGCTTCATAGTGGAGTCCTCCTTATCTCTTAGTAAAAATGATTGTAGCACATTTTGACGGAATATACAAGGAACAATCCGATGATTTTGCCCGGTTTATAGAAAATGTCCATGTTTCCCCCCTCCGGCTGGACAGCGCCTGGAGCGGAGGGGTATAATAAGCCCGTGAAAATCAGGGGGAGACGTCCGTTTCCCTCCCGGCCTGCGCCGGGATATCCGAACGCCCCCCGGAAAGGAGGCCCGCCGTGTCTGCCCGGAAAACGCTGCTGATTCCCGCCCTGCTGGACCATCACTGGCCGCTGCTTCGCTGGGCCTTTGAGTCCCGGCGCTTTCACGCCGTGGTGCTGGAGGAGAGCGCCGAGGAGCTGGGTCTGAAATACCTGCACAACGACCTCTGTTACCCCTTCCACCTCATTGCCGGCCAGGTGCTTCACGCCCTGCGGTCCGGGCGGTACGCCCCGGAGCGCACCGCCGTTCTGATTTCCCAGGCCGCCGACGCCTGCCGGGGGTCCTGCCTGATCCGCCTCCTGCGTCCGGTGCTGGACCGGGAGGGCTTTTCTCAGGTGGCCCTGCTGAGCCTGAACACCCGGGGACTGGACCGGGAAAACGCCCTGCCTCTGGGGGCAGGCATGGCCCTCCGGGCCCTGGCGGCGGTCTTCTGGGGGGACGCCCTGATGCTGATGGAACATCAGGTCCGCCCCTGCGAAACCCGCCCCGGCGAGACCGATGCCCTGATTCAGCGCTGGACCGCCCGGCTCTCCCGGGAGCTGGAGACAGGCCGGAATCTGCTGCCCCCGGCGGTTCTTCGCCGCTGCCGGGAGATGGCGGCGGATTTCCAGGCGGTGCCCAGGGACGCGCGTCCTGTGCAGAAGGTGGCCGTTGTGGGAGAACTGTATACCAAATACTGTCATCTGGGCAACTGGGACCTGGAAACCTGTCTGGAGCGGCAGGGCTGCGCTGTGGGGGTCAACGGCCTGAGCTGGTACGCCCTCTATTATATGGATACCCACCTGGAAGAGAGCCCTCTTCTGATTCGGCTGGGCGGGAAAGCCCTCATGGCCTGGGCCCTGGGCTTTCAGCGGAAATTTATTAAGATTTTGCGGGCGGGAGGCTTTGACGTTCTGCCGCCCTATCCGGAGGTGAAAGCCATGGCCCTTCCCTCCGGCTGCGCCCTGGGCTGCGGGTGGCTGCTGTCCGCGGAGGCCGCCGCCTGGGTCCGGGCGGGCTACCGGAAGGTCCTGGCGGCCATGCCCTTCGGGTGCCTGCCGGGACATATCTACGCAAGGGGCGTCTATGCCCGGCTGCAGCGGGCGCTGCCGGAGGGGCTGGTCGTGGGGGTGGATTATGACGCCTCCACCCGGGAGGGCACGGTGTGGAACCGGGTCCGGATGCTGCTGGACACGGAGCTCTGAGAAACGCAGGCGCGGGACGGATGAACCGTCCCGCATAAGGAGTTTTGGAAGATGGAAAAACCACGGGTTTATGTTGATTTAAACGAAATGGTTACGGATGACATTGTATTGCTGTCAAAGGACGATGCCAAGGCTGACAGCTCCGGCGGCATACTTACATTTTATGAGGGGATGCCTGTCAGCCTCTATTCCGATGATGCGGCCCCCGGCGGAGAAACTGACAACTTGATTTTTGAAGGCACGGCCATAAAATATGACTTAAAGAGGTATCCGGCGTGGCGGCATGTCAAATGGTGTGCTCGGATTGATTGGAACAGTCTTATGCATGAATCCGACATGAATCCATCCAATTCAGGGGCGGCACTGTGAAAAGTACCGCCCCAGCTTTGGGACATTTTTCCCAAACTTCTATTAAATTCAGCAAGCGAAATCGGGTTGTTGACGAACAATTTTTTGTTCATAGACATCAATTTCATAAATGATGCGGTTGTACTGATGGCTTATAACTGCCATAACGCTGATTGTTTTTTCACTTTCACGTTTCAAGGCAACATAGGGAATAGGCCCCGTTTGCTTAATGATGTCTGAAATTTTCCAGCGTATTGTTCCATCCTGATTGATTGCAATTACATTGTTTTCATTCAGCCGTTTGTCCAAAAATAAAACTACGCTAAAATTTTGAAACTGAACAAAGGCTGTTATATCATTTTGGGAATAGGCAGACTGAGCAAGTACAGCATCCCAACTGCCTAAAGTGCCATTCAGTTTTTTGCTTGAAGTATGCAACACCATCTTATCCTCTTTAGATATGCAAATGGAAACGCCATTCTTTTGGGCTAATTCAAGAAAAGGTTGAGTTTTAAGGTTCAGAGGAAACCACGCCAGACGTTGTCCGTTTTGGTCAAGCACATTGTAAAGTTGTGCAGTTGTATGTCTCTTTTGTATGTCTTTAATCTCACTCCATTGAACGGATGAGAGACGCCGGAACGGTTTTGAAATCAATAACCCTTGCTCATTATAGAAAACGCAGCTTTTTTCAAGTAGCCGCCCGCATAGGAAAGTCACCGCCAATAAAACCAATATTAGAGATATCGTTACTTTTCCCATATCACACAAGACAGATTTTCCGAAGAACAGCGGGATGAAAAGAAACGGGCTTGTAAAACACACAGCTAATGTGTCCATTATGTATGCATCAAATCTCCGTGACAGCAAAATCTGATACCCTTGACTTAAATATTTTCGACCCCAAAAAAATTTCTCTCCAATAAAAAGCCTAATCAAGAAAATACCTGAAATAAGTACAAAAACAGAAATTACTGCCAATGCCTCGATCAAAACTGCTCACATCCCATTTTTTGAGTTGGTCTAAAGCCTTTACTGTTTTCTGTATTATATCATATCTCATGGAATATTTCCAGCTGCTTATTTTACGCCTTCACGGCCTGCCGCATATCCCGCTGGGCCTGCCGGTACTCGGCATAGAGGGCCTTTTTCTTGTCCGCCAGCTTCCGCCTGTGCTCAATAGCAGGCGGCTCTGGAAGATATACCACCAGAGCCCCTATGCACAAATGTAATTCCGCACAGGAATATGGAACAAACGCTCCAAATCTGGGCTTCGAAATCCAGATATTTCCTTTTTCTGTATTCTCCGTGGGTGAAACAGGCATTTGACCGACAATGGTTTGTGCAAGTTGTCAGTTTATGAGACGGGCGTGCCCTTTTCCCTCATCCCTTTTCAGATTGGTGTTACGAAAAGCCGCTTCGTCAAACCGCGCGTTGAAATATCCAAAGCGGGCAATCCCCTGTTGATGGATGACTGTCCGATAAAAATAAATTTATTGAACTGTAATTCTTAAAAGGCAAAAATCAAATCCTTGCCGTATGCTTTGCACAATTTCTACATAGACAGGTTTCTCAAAAACAATCTCAAATAATTTTTTGTTATATCCAGCAGTGCAGTGACACCATGTTAATGAATTTGAATTTTTTGC
>ERZ808037.234-NODE-234-length-58656-cov-5.073166_pt1 | contig 58656 bp, 47 predicted proteins | sample MGYA00380190_ERZ808037 | MGnify/ENA primary metagenome ERZ808037 (study PRJEB31490, sample SAMN06133399) | mouse gut metagenome | isolation source: J9 | host: mice | place: China: Chengdu | collected 2015-05 ... | reverse complement strand
TAGGATACCGTTTCAATCTCTTCGATCTTATCGGGAGCAATTCCCAGTTCTGCCAGCATTGCGTCTACCAGCGGATGCGCATCACTGTTTTCGGGCGGCGCCATGATCTTACTGCCTTCCGGCCTCACTCCGCTGATCACCATCGCCTTATGGAATAATCCGTCAACACTTGGCATCTGCAGGAGCGTGGAAACCTTCCCGCCGCCGCCGGACTGTCCGAAGATCGTAACATTCTCCGGGTCGCCGCCGAAATTCTCGATATTGTCATGTACCCACCTGAGCGCATACTCGATATCCACCATGCCGGCATTGCCGGAATTCTTATACTTTTCGCTATAATCTTCCAGATTCAAATATCCAAGGATATTCAACCTGTGGTTGACGGTAACCACCACCACATCATGATACATGGCCAGGTTCGTTCCGTCGAAACAGACCTGCTCTATAGAAGAGCCGTCTGAGAATCCACCGCCATGCAACCATACAAGCACCGCCTTCTTCGCCCCTTTCTTCACGTCAGGACTCCACACGTTCAGAAACTGGCAGTGTTCGCTTTTTACCCAGTAACGATGCGGAACCATAATCTCCCCCTTTATCGTCTCTGGATTGTACATAGGGCAAACCTCTCCGTAGCTTAAGGCCTCCTTTACGCCTTCCCAGGGTTCTACCTCAACCGGCATCTGAAAACGCTTTGCATCCGCGTATTTGATCCCATGAAAGGTATAGATCCCGTCCATGATATATCCTCTGATCTTTCCTTTCTTCGTCTCGATAACAGGTTCCGTTGTCGTACAAATAAAATTGTGTGCCATAAAAGCGCTCCTTTCCTTCTAATGTTTATCGTTGCATTTTATCTTTTATGTTTTTTCGATCACCTTCTTTCCTTCCAGAGAAGTATTTTTTTCTGTATAAAAAGGAATCTTTTTATATCTGTACCCAATATAAAAGGCGATGACCGCACAGCTTAGATACCCTGCCGCCGTCAATAGCGCCACGATCTCCATCCCGCCTTTCACCGCGTATAGAAGCGCCGTCAAAGCCGTACCGCACAAAAAGACGCCCCGGAATCCGGTAGCTGCTCCGAGAATCCTGTCTATCTCCTGATAGGTCATCTTCGTCGTGCGACAGCCTGTGCAAATAAATTTGATCAGCGCCGAAAACTCCAGCACATGGAGACACAGAGCCAAAATGGCCAGAATAACACCGGGCCCGCCGACATTGACCGCTGCCTTCTGGGCGCCTGTCAGCAGATACAGGCAAATTCCCAGAAGGCTCAAACCAAGTTCCAGCCATTTTTCTCTTAACAGCTTTTCTTTCGGCATATCCCACAGGTACCAGGGTCCGCTGTAACAATAAATGATCTTATATCCTTTTCTATTTCCTGCCGGTACTTCCACCGCCGTATAATTTTCTGCAAACAGATCTTTTAAAGATTTTCCTTTAGAGCGCATTGATTTCTCCCACATGACAGCAGGTTACAAAATGTCCCGGCCGCACCTCCCTGGCCTGTAAAGGTTCCAGGCACTTTTCCGTTGCATAAGGACACCGCTGTGCGAACCGGCATCCCGGTTTCGGATTGATCGGCGATGTGATCTCACCCTTCAAATGAATCCGCTCGCTTTGATTATGGATATCCGTTGACGGGATTGCCGAAAGCAACGCCTTCGTATAAGGGTGCAGCGGATAGGCAAACAGCTCCTTCGTCGGACAGGTCTCCACCATCTGTCCCAGATACATCACGCAGATATGGGTGGAAATATGACGTACCACCGACAGATCATGGGTGATAAATACATAGGTAAGCTTATATTCCTCCTGTAAATCCATTAACAGATTCAGGATCTGTGCCTGAATGGACACATCCAGCGCGGAAACCGGCTCGTCACAGACGATAAACTTCGGCATCAGAGCAAGTGCTCTCGCGATCCCCACGCGCTGTCTCCTTCCGCCGTCCAGTTCATGCGGATAGGAATCCCGGAAACGCTTTTCGATTCCGGCCAGGTCCATCAGCCTGACACATTCCTCTTCCAGCTTATCTTTGGCAAACCTCCCCGACAATTTCAAAGGTTCCATGATCGTATCCTGGATCGTCATACGGGGATTTAAGGAAGAATAGGGATCCTGGAAAATGATCTGCATATCCTCCCTGAGCTTACGCAGCTTCCTTTTGTCCGGATGCGTGATATCTTCCCCCTGAAAGCGAATGGTTCCTTCCGTACTGTCAAGCAGATGGATCATCGTCCGTCCCAGGGTGGATTTGCCGCAGCCCGATTCTCCTACCAATCCCATCGTCATCCCTTCTTCAATGGAAAAGGTCACATCGTCCACCGCATGCACCATGCCGCGGCTGGTGGGAAAATATTTTTTCAGGTGTTCTACTTCAAACAAAGCCATCTGTTAACCCTCCTGCTCTTTCTTTCTACAACGCACATAATGGGAACCGCCGACTTTTTCCAGCTCAAAATGCTTCTCCCTGCACAGGTCCGTCGCGTAAGGACAGCGCGGCGCGAAATAGCAGCCTGCCGGAAGCGCCGTGGGATCAGGCGGAAGTCCCGGCACCGGAGAGAGTCTGGGCGTATCCCTGGTCAGTTCCGGAATCGCTCCGAAAAGTCCTTCCGTATAAGGATGCAGCGGATGATCGTAAATCTCCTCCAATGTCCCCTTTTCCACGATCTCACCCGCATACACAATCGCCACGTCATCACAGATCTGTGCTACCACTCCCAGATCGTGAGTAATCAGTATCATGGATGTTCCCCGCTGTTCCTGCAGTTTCTTGATCAATTCCAGAACCTGTGCCTGGATCGTCACATCCAGCGCCGTGGTCGGCTCGTCCGCGATGATCAGTTCCGGATTGCAGGCCAGCGCGATCGCGATCACCACGCGCTGCTTCATACCGCCGGAAAACTGGTGGGGATATTCGTCCACACGGTCCTCGGAAATTCCTACCGTTTGAAGCATTTCAATGGCTTTCGCCCTGGCTCTGCTCTTATCTAACCCCTGATGAACCATCAGTCCTTCCGCAATCTGATCTCCTACCGTTTTCACCGGATTCAATGCCGTCATGGGATCCTGAAAGATCATGGAGATCTTGCCCCCGCGAACCTTCTGCATTTCCAATTCGCTGATCTTAAGAATATCCCTTCCGTCGTATTCGATCACTCCTTCTACTTTCTGTGTCGCGTGATCGGGCAGAATCCTCATGATCGATTTCGCCGTAGTCGTCTTCCCGGCGCCTGTCTCCCCGACAAGTCCCAGACTACGTCCTCCGGGAAGGTCAAAAGAAATATGATTGACCGCCTGTACAGTCTCTCCTCCGGATCGATATTCCACCACCAGATCCTGTACAGACAGGTATCCCTTTGTGTCTGTCTTATTCAAACTAATCCTCCATTCTGCCATCGGCCCTACGTCAGGGACATGGCGCAGATTTATCGATTGTACTCTTCTTCATTACCTCCATGCCAAAGCCACAGGCTTGTACTCTTCTTAATCCCTCAGCTTCGGATCGAGCGCATCACGGATGGCGTCTCCCACCAGGTTAAAGCTGAGAACTGTCAGCATAATAAAGAACCCCGGGATGACACACATATGAGGATAGTCTCTGATAAAGGCTCGCGCCGACGAAAGCATGGATCCCCATTCCGGGGTTGGCGCCTGCACGCCGAATCCGAGAAAGCTTAACGCAGAAGCCTGCAGGCCGGCGGATGCGATCCCCATCGCCATCTGTACGATCAACGGAGAGATCGCGTTCGGTATGATGTGGCGCAGGATGATCCTGCCGGTGGTACAGTTAATGGATGTGGCCGCCTCCACATATTCGGAACTGCGGATCGATAAGATATTGGCACGCATCATTCTCGCGTAACCCGACAGCCCGCTGATTCCCATCGCGATGATGACCTTTGAAAAGCCGGGACCCAGCACCGCCGAGATGGCAATGGCAAGCAAAATGCCCGGAAACGCCTGAAATACATCCAGACACCGCATGATAAAATTGTCTACCCGTCCCCCGAAATAACCTGCCGTCGCCCCGACGATAATTCCCAGAACAGCGGACACACCGGTAGAGACGAAACCGATGCTGATGGTATACTTGGCCCCATAAAGGATACGCGCCAGTTCATCTCTCCCCAGCTCATCCGTTCCCAGAAGATGCTGCAGGCTGGGCGTCTGATATCTCACTTTCATGTCGATGGTCTCCCATCCGTATTTCATTATGTAAGGAGAGACAAAAGAGAGAACAAACAATGCCAAAACAAAGATCAGTCCCGCCATCGCCAGCGGTCTTTTCCGGATCCGGCCCCACACGTAAGGGAGCGAACCGGGCTTATTACTTTTCTTTGGTTTTTCGGCCGCTTTATTTACTTTATTTTTCATTCTTACCTCCATTCCGAAGCCATGCTCCTTCCTCTCATGCACAGCTTTCGGCTGCTCATAATCAATTCGCTTATGTTTTCCATTGTCTGCTACTTTTTCCTGCCGGATACATACTGTGCCTTGATCCGGGGATCCACAAAGGCATAGACAAGATCCACGATCAGCATCATAATCGCAAACGCGAACGCAATGTAAATGATCCCGCCCTGCACTACCGGATAATCACGGTTATTGATTCCGGCCAACATAAAACTTCCAATGCCCGGCAGCGAAAATACGGATTCAATCACGGTAGTGCCTCCCAGCATGAATCCGAAATGGCCTCCCGCAATGGTAATAATAGGGATCAGCGCATTCGGCAGAGCATGTTTCAAAATAACCGCTTTCTCATTCAATCCCTTCGACCGTGCTGTCGTCACGAAGTCGGAACGGATCGTCTCGAGCATACTCGATCTGGTCTGACGGGCGATACCGGCCACCGAACCGATCGAGTTGGCTATAATCGGCAGTACGAAATACTCCCAGCCCCCGATTCCGTTGGACGGAAGAAGTCCCAGACGCAGCGAAAACAGCAGAACAAGCATCAACGCCAGCCAGAAGCTTGGCATGGAACTACACAACATCGTAATAAACAGCCAGATGCGATCCGGAAGTTTATCCGCCCGCAGCGCACAGTGAATCCCTATCGGAATACCGAAAACAAGGGACACAGCCACACAGAAAAAGGCCAGAATCAATGTGTTGGGGAACCTTCCGATCAACTCACGCCCCACATCCGCTCCCGTAATATAGGATTCTCCAAAATCCAGATGGCACAGATCGACCATAAAATTCTTTAATCTGACGATATACGGATAATCAAGCCCTAACCGCTCTCTCGTTTCCTGAATCTGTACCGGCGTGGCCGTGTCTCCCAACAGGATCTGAATGGGATCTCCCGGCACGAAATACATGAGCGTAAAGATCAGAATGGCTACCACGATCAAAATAGGAATCATCTGAAGCAATCGCTTTCCAATATATTTCCACATATGCTATACCACCTCTCTGAAAAATTATTGTGATTCGCCGGAACCTGCCGAAAGATACACTGTCCCGGCCTTTACTGTCAACTTCTCTCCTTTCCCCGATTTCTTCCGTTTTTCCATTGGTTTGATAGTAGCATACCGACAGTTTTCTTCAATCTTTAACTTTTTCTCCGGTATTTATTTTGATGGGAAGCCAAAAAATGAAGCTCAATCAAAATTTGAAGGTATGCTCTGTTTCTTCAATTCTCCCGGTGTGATGCCTTCGTACTTTTTCATGGCGCGGGTCAGCGCCTGGCTGTCCCAGAAGCCGGACATGCGTACCACGTCCTTGACGCTGTACAGCGCAAGCAGTTCCTTCGCCTTCTCCACGCGCAGCCGCTGAATATATTCCGATATATTAATACCCGCCGCATCCTTAAACAAATGCGATAGATGAGACTTGCTTTTCCCGAAGTGATTGGCGATGGAGGAAACATTCAACGTATTATCCGTATAATTCTCCAGGATATATCTCTGAATCTCATCTATCTTATCGCTTGCCGGCGAAACGGTATTCTCTCCTGCCGCCAGAAACTCCTCCACCAGAGTTTCATACGCCTGCCGAAATTCAGTGATATTGCGGATATGATACAGGCTGCCCACTGCCCGCCATCCGTCTCTTCTGTGTTTCTCCTGCTCTGACTGTTCACAGGCGGCAGTGATGATGATACCGGCCAGGGCATAGATCTGATAACGGTCAATCCGCCAGCTATGCGGCCCCATGGATGGCATGTACTCATCTATCACCCGGTAAAACAGTTCGGTGGCTCCTCTGTAGTCTTTCTCTTCCAGTTTATTGACCATATTTCTGACAATCTTGAAATAAGGGACGCGTTCCGCAGCTTTCTTCTCATGATCACCGTCCGTATAAAGAGCCTTCTGCCAGAATTCGAGACTGACAATCTCCTCCTGCGTTTTTCTGTACGCCTCCTGCAGGCAATCGGAGTTCTCCATCAGAATCGGCCGCGAAACGGCCAGCGTGACGTGGAAATATTCCTCCATAAACGCCCTGCACTCTTCCAGATCCCGCACCAGCGATTCATAAGAGATCTCCTCATTTTTCTGTACCAGCGCCGGCATGAAGCTCAGATTCGTACATAGAAATCCTCTGCTCTTTTCAAAGATCTTTTCCGTCAGAATATTGTTCACTACATGGTAAGAAGAAACCACCGGTTCATTCTCACTTTTTTGAAAAATACCGTCTCTGTCATGTAATAGATAAACAGCAAACAAATATGCCGGCCGCCCGGGATCGAGTCCTGTCATCTCCATCGTATCGGCACAAGTCTGATGCACATAACTTCCCTTTGCGATCATCAATATCCGGTTCAGTTTTTCTCCCATGGCGAACGGCAGAAAATAGCGATTATCCTTCGCAATACTGCTGTTTTTCCTCTCCAACAGGTGAATTTTCTGACCGGTATCCTCCAGGATCTTCTCTACATCAGCCGTTTTTCCTTCCAACCTGGCCGTATCCGCAAGCTTCTGTGCCGGCCGCAGCATATGCAGATAGAAATACACTGCCATAAGAGCGCCGCAAAGGATACATATAAAGATTCCCAGATAAATCCAGATGGTAAATATATCAGCCCCTGCATTAAAAACACTTTCCGGCACCGCCACGCGCACAGCCGTATTCAGCCTCGAATAGAGACTGGTAAAGACATGGTATTTCTCTCCGTCTACATAGACGCCTTCTTCGGCACCCGTTCCGGCTACGATCCCCCGATAAGTATCCGCAGAACATTCCGGCTGTGCATACAGATAATCGCCGTTATTACCAATATAAAGCTGCATATCATCCACGGGGATTCCGGCAATTTCCTCCAGGTTATATTCCACAATCAGGCACCCCATGATGCCGAACGAATCATACAGCTTTCTGAAAAGGAGTTCGCCGTTTTCTCCCCGCATATTCCGATATACCGGTGCTGCAGCTTCACACAGATATCTGCCGGAAACGGTACGTCCATACTCATCAAAAAAGTGATTTACCTGCGAATCCCTGTAAATCCGCCCGTTGGTCACAATCGTATTGCTGGCGGCAAAATAAATGCCAATCTTCTTGATTCCTGCCTCCTCCAGACGCAAACCGTCAAAAACCCTCCATATCATTTCCATATCCTCAGATGAGATCTGCCTGTCCCTGAGTAACAGGATATCCCTGTTGGCTGCAATATCCTCACTTAACTGATAATATGGCTGTAGCAGTTTAATCGTTTCCAGCATGATATTGTTCACACGCTCCTCCACATACTGCTTCTGCCTGTCCACATACACCTTTCTTCCCCGCAGCATTCCTGTGGAAAACAGAACGATTAGACAAACGATCATCATCCCATATAAATACAGATATTTTGTTCTCATTATGGACATATTCATACCCTCGCATGTCGAAGGGCAGCGTCAAATACTACCCGTTTTTTGTTGCAAAGCATCCTTGCCCGAAGGGCTTTTACAGGGAAACGCTTTCCCATGAAGCAAAACAGGAGCTGCACACCCGTTTTCAAGTGCGACAGCTCCCATCATTTCTTTCAAACCATTTCTTTAATTTCCGACAACGCTCACATAATCGCCTGTAAGATTACATGGTCCATACAGAGGCAGCATACTTCCCATCGGAATTTCCGTAACACCATTTTGTGTCACGATAATCTTACTGCTGGAATACAGAGCTTTCGCTATGGCATTATCAATGATATAGTCGTTAAACGCTTTCATATTTTCCGTGCTCGCATCCGCCTTTGCCGCGTTCAGAAGCTCAACCAGATGATCATCATGGGTGAAGCAGACGGAACCGTTCGTATAATTCTCCGGATTAAACAGGCCGTCCCACAGGCCGACTACATGCCCTGTGCCGGAACCCTTTGAATCGATGATCAGATCCCACTGTGTGGAATCGTTCTTGTAAGTAAGGAACAGCGCCTGGTCAACGGCCAGAGAGTTGACCGTAAATCCGATCGCTTCCAGCTTGGCGATGATCACAGAACGAACCGAATCCGTATACAGGGACTGGCTGGAAAGAAGCGTGATCTCCGTACCCTGCGGATATCCCGAAGCTTCAAAGTAAGCCTGCGCCGCTTCCAGATCCGTCGGCAAATACCCTTCATCCGCGATCTCACTGTAACCGCCCATCGAAGGTGCCGAAAGCGCATTCGTCTTGATCGCCGTAACTTCATTGAGACCGGCGCCGTAATATACCTCTTCCGCATCGAGGGCTGCAAATATGGCCTGTCTCAATTCAAGACTGTCCGCCAGGATCGATACGCCGCTGTCCATATTAGCAAACAGACAGTGTACAGAAACCGGAGGGGTGTAGAAAATGTTCCATCCTTCCATCGGTTTTCCCGACGCTTCATCGTAAAATTTGGCAAAATCGGTGCCTGCAATATCCGAGGCATCCAGTTCCTTGTTCTCCAGGCCGATTGCTCTCATGGAACCTTCCGTGATTACACGGTAATAAAGTGTTTTCACGTTGGCTACCTGCGGTGTACAGGTAGGTTCCGTCTGCCAGGGCTCTTCATTTCTCACAAGCGTCAGGGAAGATCCCTGTACCACTTCCTGAACCATATAAGCCCCTGTCGTCGCAGGATCGCTCTGGCGCTCATCCGCCGGCGTGCTCTCGTACCATTCCTGGTCCACAATAAAGAGCTGTACGTTGGAAAGGATCTCTTCAATCCTGCCTACCATAGTATCTTTCAGCTTGATTTCCAGATGATAATCGTCAATCTTTGTGATGGACTCCATAACGCTCTGCAGATCGGAAAACTGACCGTCTGTAGCGCTCTTTCCAAAACTGAACACGACATCGTCCGCCGTGATATGATTTCCCTTACTGTCATGGACATTATCAAAGATCTCAACCTCATAAGTAGCGTCATCGATCTTTTTCAGTTCCTTTCCGACCCAGGGCTGCATACCGCCATTCTCGAAAGTAGCGGCTGCATTTGTGGGGAAGAACAGCTTCGCCCAGAGTAAATACGTAAAAGGACCGGTACCGGGCATGGGTCCTACAAAAGGCGCTACATCAAAGGATGCCGAAGTTAAAGCGATCGTCATGCTTTCTCCCGGTGGGTCCACCACCGTAGCCACTTCCGTCTGCACGGTATCCTCCACCGCATCCAGCACGGGTTTTGACGTACCTTCCGCATCACTTTGCGCCGTCGCTTCTTCTCCCTCAGGCGCCGCACTCTCCTGCGCGGCATCTGTACCGTCTCCTGCACCGGAAGATGATTCTGCACCGCCTGTACTGCCGCATCCGGCAAGCAGTGACACTGTCATTGCGGTGGCAAGCGCTGTCGCAATTAGTTTGTGAAACTTTCTCATATTCAATACCTCCTTCTTTAGAATAGAATTTGAATAATATAGTAGTATTTTGCAGAGCGGTTTTCCGTCTGCTCTTCATGGGTTTAAGTTAAACAAATTCTGATACCTTCTTCAATCATCACTTTAACTGATTCCGGTTCGTTTTTCTTCAAAATCAAAAAATGATAGTCTTCAATTTTTGATTCATCAATCAAAACAGCCATGCAGGACCGCCTTCTTCGTCCTCTTCCCGGGGCGCCGCCATCAGATTTAATTTCATGGGCGGTGCAGATTCCTTCGCACACATTACCAGCTCTTCATCAAAATTTTCCTCTACTCTCGTCTTTTCATCGAAAACGATCGTATAAACCTTGTCCTCCTCACAGGGTTTCACCTCCGGGATCGCGCTGCAGTTAGGATTACCCGTCTTCGCAAAGCTTATAAACGAAGAGAACATTTCATTTTCCAGCCGCTGCGTCACGCCCTCGATCTGGCATACGGGTATGCACTGCGCGTTATGGAACACAAACGGAAGATCGGAACAATGCCACGCCGCAACGCCGCCATAGATATCAAATATCGGGGCAAACAGATAGGAATAAACCGGTTCCGGAGACTGCTTCACCTTCGCCTTTATATATTTGATCGAGGCAGGACGGAACACCACGTCGATATCGGCCGCGTACACCATATTCTTACCAGGATACGCCTTCGCAAACAGCTCCATGATCCTGTCCGCATTCTCCTCACCGTATTTTGCTGCGACCACTGCTCTCTTTTCCTCTTCTGTATAGCTTTCCTTATCTTTCGTCGGCGTGCTGTTGCTGAACTCACCAATCGCACTGCCCACCATAAAGGGGACTCTGGATGCTTCTCCAAACCCGGCTTCCTTCGGCTCTCCGATATAGAAATCATTGGGCGTCGGCCACCACTCTACCCGCTTACCCTGTTCCATCCATTTGCCTATGGCGGCATTTGTGGCATCAATCAGCGCCTGCACCGGGACGGTCTCCATTCTTTCTGCTTCCTCTTCCTGTATCCCCAGCTCTTCCATGATAGATAAAGCGAATTCTTTCGCCGGTATATCCTGACGCGTCAATGCTCTTCCCCGCACGCCGCTCATCACGATTCCCTTCTGAAACAGTCCCTTCGCGGTCGGAACCTGTCCCAGGGAGGTCACCTTCCTGCCGCCGCCGGACTGTCCGAAGATCGTAACATTCTCCGGATCCCCGCCAAACTGTGCAATATTTTCCCTGACCCACATCAGCGCCGCCACGAGATCAGCAAGCCCAGCATTCTTTGAATTTGCATACTTTTCGCCAAAATCAGACAAATCCAGGAAGCCGAACACATTCAGTCTGTGATTCACCGTCACTACTACCACATCTCCATATCTCGCCATATTCGTTCCGTCATAGGCTACCTGTTCAATCGCTGAACCGTCTGCAAATCCGCCGCCATGGAACCACACCATAACTGCTTTCCGTTCGCTCACATCAAGCGAATTGGTCCAGACATTCAAGTACTGGCAATTCTCGCTGGACGGCCAGAATCTGTGGGGAATACGCACCTCCCCGGAGGGCACTGGGTTACGCAGAACCGGACACCCCGGCCCATAATTGGTCGCATCCTTAATCCCCTCCCAGGGTGTCACCTTCTGAGGGTTCTGGAATCTTTTCGCCTTCGCATAGCGGATGCCTTCAAAGTGATAAATATCATCCATCTTATAACCGCGAAGTTTACCCGCCGCCGTGGTTACGACCGGTTCCTCCAGAGTACATACAAATCTTTTTGCCATGTTTCATTACCTCCTCTACATCCTGTATTGTTGTGTTATCGACTTAATACTAGCAGAACCACATTCCCGCATCCATATTCAAAAAATGATTATCACAACAGATGATAAACCAGACAAAAAAAGAAGATCTCCTTTGCATGATTTATAAAGAAAAATGCTGTACAGAAGACTTCTCACCTTCCATACAGCATCCCTTTTTATGATTTTACAATTCTATGATTCCATTATCACTTATCACAATACCGCACATTACAGGTCACATCATGCAGGACTTCCCTAAGCCTCCTGCCCCATCGCCTCCGCCACAGCAGCCTCACAGCTTCTCATCGCCAGAATCGTCTTATCAAAAAGCTCGTCCAGCTCCCAGCCCAGCCGCTCGGCCCCCTGGGAGATCGTCTCTCTGGAGCAGCCCGCAGCGAATTTCTTATCTTTAAACTTCTTCTTCAAACTCTTCACTTCCATATCCATCGTGCTCTTGGAGGGACGCATCAGCGCACAGGACCAGATCAAGCCTGTCAGCTCGTCGGCCGCGTAAAGCACCTTCTCCATCTCCAGCTTCGGCTCCTCCTCACTGCACATGCCATAACCGTGCGAGCAGATGGCATAGATCATGTCTTCGCTCACCCCTGCCTCGCGCAGAAGCTCCGGAGCCTTCTTACAGTGCTCTTCCGGATACAGCTCGAAGTCGATGTCGTGCAGCAGTCCGGTAATGCCCCAGAAGTCCTCTTCTGCCGCATAGCCCAGCTCCTTCGCAAACCAGCGCATCACGCCTTCCACCGTCAGCGCGTGCTGGAGATGGAACGGCTCCTTATTATATTTCCGCAAAAGATCCCACGCCTGGTCTCTTGTAATACTGCTCTGCTTTGCCGCCTGTGTTTTACTGTTCTTCTCCCGGTCAGCAGCCTTCTTCTCCTGTCCCTTCTCCAGACTCTTCATGGTGGGGAAGAGCAGCACATCGCGGATCGCTGGGGAGTTCGTCAGCAGCATCACCAGTCTGTCGATGCCGTATCCGATTCCGCCTGTGGGCGGCATACCGATCTCCAGCGCGTTCATGAAATCTTCGTCAGTGGTATTGGCTTCCTCATCCCCTGCTGCCAGCGCCTCTTCCTGTGCCCGGAAACGCTCCCTCTGATCAATGGGATCGTTTAACTCCGAATAGGCATTGCACATCTCGCGGCCCGTGATAAACAGCTCGAACCGCTCCACATACTCCGGATTCTCCGGTTTCTTCTTGGTCAGCGGCGAGATCTCGATGGGATGATCCATAATAAACGTAGGCTGTACCAGATGCTCTTCCACGTACTCTTCAAAGAAAAGGTTTAAGATATCGCCCTTTTTGTGCCTGTCCTCATAGTGAACACCTTTTTCGTCGGCCAGCTTCTTCGCCTCCGCGGTGTCCTTCACGGTATCGAAGTCCACCCCTGCATATTGCTTCACGGCCTCCACCATCGTCATCCGTACAAAAGGCTGGCCAAGGTCGATCATCGCCTCGCCGTAGGGCACGGTGGTCGTACCGCACACTTCTTTTGCCACATGGCGGAACATGTTCTCCGTCAGCTCCATCATGCCGTAATAATCGGTGTAAGCCTGGTATAACTCCATCAGCGTAAATTCCGGATTGTGTCTGGCATCCAGTCCCTCGTTGCGGAACACGCGGCCGATCTCATAGACTCTTTCCATACCGCCTACGATCAGTCTTTTCAGATACAGTTCCAGAGAAATGCGCAGCTTCACATCTTCGTCCAGCGCATTGTAATGGGTCTCAAAGGGTCTCGCCGCTGCGCCGCCTGCGTTGGATACCAGCATCGGCGTCTCCACCTCCAGAAAGCCCTGACCGTCCAGATAGCGTCTGATGGAGCTGATGATTTTAGAGCGGGCCACAAAGGTCTTCTTCACGTCCTCATTCATGATCAGGTCGGTATATCTCTGCCGGTAACGGATATCCGTGTTTACCAGCCCGTGATACTTCTCCGGCAGGATCTGCAGACTTTTTGACAGCAGTGTCACTTTGTGTGCATGGATGGATTTTTCACCGGTTTTGGTCCTGAAAACCTCGCCCTCAATGCCCACGATATCGCCCACATCATATTTCTTGAAATCCGCATAGGCTTCTTCACCGATGCTGTCTCTGGCCACATAGGACTGAATATCGCCCTGCAGATCCTGCACGTTGCAGAAGGAAGCCTTCCCCATGATACGTTTGGACATCACACGGCCCGCGATGGACACCTGCTGCCCCTCCAGTGCCTCGAAGTTATCCTTGATCTCCTGGCTGCGATGGGTCACATTATATTTCGTGATCTGAAAAGGGTCTTTGCCGTTCTCCTGCAGTGCGGACAACTTCTCCCTTCTCACCTTCAAAAGCTGGTTGATATCCTGATTCTGTACTTCTGCCATACTGACCTCCATCTTGCCGCCCGGCGGCTGTTCAAATACGTCTCTTTTTCTTCCTTTAATTAGACCGCTGAATCTCCAGCACCTTATACTGGATCATGCCGGCCTGTGTCTCCACTTCCACCTGATCACCCACTTTGCAGCCGATCAGCGCCTTGCCCACGGGAGATTCGTTGGAAATCCTGCCCTTTAAGCTGTTGGCCTCCGTGGAACCTACGATTTTATACTCAAGTTCTTCGTTGAATTCCATATCGAGGATCCTTACCTGACAACCGATGTTGATCTTGTCCAGATCCACCTCATCCTCAACGACTACTTCCGCATTCTTCAGGATCTTCTCCAGTTCTTCGATCCGCGCCTCGATATCGCGCTGCTCATCCTTGGCCGCATCATATTCGGCATTCTCGGACAGGTCGCCCTGCTCTCTGGCTTCCTTGATCTTCTCCGCCACTTCCTTGCGCTTGACCACTTTCAGGTCGTGCAGTTCATCCTCGTATTTTCTCAATCCCTCATACGTTAAGATATTTTTCTTCTCCTGCATGGTACTACTCCCTTTCTGTTTATTCCCGCGGGCAATAAGCCAGACACCACTCCTGCGGGGTATTTGACTGATCCGTTTTCTAAAAATATGTTTTATCCCTTTTCCAGTCAGCAAGCGGGATTCCTTATGTCATTTTAACTTTTCTATCATAACTATTTTTTACCATAGTGTCAAGATATTTCAACGGCGAAACATACGCAACTGCCGGACTTTTGCGCCCGAGCAGCCGCTGCTTGCCGCCATCCGAAACGATATCCATGTAGACGCATTCCCCGGCGGCGATCTTCGGATAGCGAAAGCCCTCACAGTAATCCAGAATCACACCGCCGCACCGTTCCTTCCCACATCGAAGCTGTACCGGACCTGCCTCTTTTGCTGTTTCATTCGCTGTTTCTTCTTTTGCAGCTTTTTCTACCTCTTCCTCTACGCCCTCTGTTGTCCGGCTCCTGCTGTACGGTACAAGCTGGGGCACCAGCCCATACTCATAATAATACACTTCCAGGAATTCCTGCAGCTCTTCCCGGGCATCCGTTCCGGCAGTTTCCAGCAGCTGTGTTTCCCAGTCTGCCGGATCCCCGTCCCTTTTGTCCCACGACGGCTCCTGTTCCTCGTAATAAAGCAGCATCCGGTTGACCCGGGGCAGATACGGCTCCAGAAGCTCCCACGTCATCTCCAGCTGCTGCGCCGTCTCATGGGGCTGTCCCAGCAGCACCGTCACCATGTCGGTCCGGGCAAGCGCCTTTTGCGCCTGCTGCCCCAGCAGGTGTTTTGTCAGCATTTTTACCGTGCTGCCGCGTGGCTGCCACCTTCCCCGGTTTTCCGGTGCCAAAAGGCGCAGAATATCCGGATGGACATATGTGTCCGTCATCCCGGCGGCGGTATGCAGCGCTGCCTCCATCGCCTCGAAAAGGACCGACTCCTTCCAGCCTTTTTTTCTGTAATAAAAAGGGGGCACCGGGCATCCCAGAACACTGAATCCCGCTTCCTCTGCCAGCGTCTCCACCCGCAGCACGGCTTCCTGAAACCAGCGCTTCTTCGCGGCTTCTGTGCTGTTTCTTCCGGCCGGTCCTCCCGGCAGCGGATAATAATAAAGTATCGTCTCCTGTTCCATACCACAGTATATGCACGATCCCGCCGGGACATACACGGAGGCTGCCTGCTCTTTTGCCCTTTCCTTCTCACATCTCCCGCACCAGTTCTTCCAGCGCTGCAAAGCTCTCCACCATATTGACCGTTCGTCTGAGTCTGGCAGAATCCGGCATACCGGCCGTATACCAGGAAACATGTTTGCGCATCTCCCGAATGCCGGTGTACTCTCCTTTGTATGCCAGCTGCAGTTTTGCGTGGCGCAGGATGGTGGCCCTGATCTCTTCTTTCTCCGGCGCGGGCAGCACTGTGCCGTCCTGCAGGTAAGCCCCGATCTGCCGGAAGATCCACGGATTCCCTCTGGCGGCACGGCCCACCATTATGCCGTCGCATCCGGTCTGCCGCAGGATCGCTTCCGCACTGGCGCCGTCCTTAATGTCCCCGTTTCCGATCACCGGTATGGAGAGTTTGTCTTTGACTTTTGCTATAATCTCCCAGTCCGCCTCCCCTGTGTAATACTGCTCTCTCGTTCTGCCGTGTATCATCACGGCCGCGGCGCCGCACTGCTCCGCGATCCGCGCGATCTCCACCGCATTGACACACGTGTCATTAAATCCTTTTCGTATCTTGACGGTGACCGGCTTCTTCACGGCTTTCACCACGGCCGTCACGATCTCCTCCACCAGCTTCGGCTGTCTCATCAGCGCCGATCCTTCTCCGTTGCCCACCACCTTGGGCACGGGGCAGCCCATATTGATATCCAGAACGGAAAAAGGCCGCTCCTCGATCTGCCTGGCCATCTCGCTTAAGATCTTCGGGTCGGAACCGAACAGCTGCAGCGACACAGGCCCTTCCTGCGGATGGATCGTAAGCAGGCTCTCCGTATTTTTATTCTTATACAGGATGGCTTTCGCGCTGACCATCTCCATACAGACCAGCCCAGCCTCCTGCTCCCTGCACAGTAAGCGAAATGGCAGGTCTGTCACGCCTGCCATCGGTGCCAATAGGATATTGTTGTCTAAAGTGACACTTCCGATTTTTAATTGATGCAATAAATCCTTCATATTCTCTTAGCGTATCTTCCCCTGCGCATCCTTTCTTCCTTCTCCCGCCCTGCCGTCAAGAGTACGGCGCCGGCGGTGAAATGGGTTATTCCACCGGTCCCTCCTCTTCCAGAGCCGACCTGTCGTTCAGGATAAACACCCGGTAATACAACTGCAGCGACTCCAGAAGCTCCTGCCTGTTCCTGCGCACCTCACCCACCAGCAGGCCGCTGCCGATTTCGTCATAGAGCAGGTCTTCCTCCGCCGCATCCGTCTCCAGCAGGATCGTACCGTCCTCATCAAAGACGATCGTAAAGACACCGCCCACTTCTTCTGTAAAAAGCACACAGATCACATGCAGCTCTTCTTTGATCGATTCGGGAATCCCCGCAAATTTTTCATTGAAATAATATTTCTGCTCGTAGGCATTTGCGCCGCAGAGCACGATTCTTTTCTCTTCCATCACACATACCCGTACAGTCCGCGCACCGAAACCTCGCCCGCATAGACCGGTGTTCTCTCCCCGTTATCCTTCACTACGATCAGTTCCCCCTGCATGTCGATCCCTTCTGCCGTGCCGGTGTATTCCCCGGCAGGATCCAGCACTCTCACCTGCGCACCCATGTTGAGCAGATGCTTCTGATACCGCTCACGCAGGCCGGACAGATCCAGCGTCTCCAGAAAAACCGCATAATTTTCTTCAAACCGCAGCAGCACTTTATTTAATAGTCTGGCCCTGTTATACTGCTGTCCGGTTTCGATCCGCAGGGAAGTGGCCGTTGGCCGCACTTCCTCCTGAAAGTCTTCCGGCGCCGCATTGTTGACATTGATCCCCGCCCCCACTACCACATACTGTATCTCATCCATCTCCGGCGTCATGGTCATCTCTGTCAGCATACCGCAGATCTTCTTCCGGTTCATCACGATATCGTTAGGCCACTTGATCCCGGCCGCCGCGCCCGTTATCTCCTCTACGGCCTCCGCCACACTCAGCGCCATCACCAGCGTGATCATGGAAGCCTTATCCGGCGCGAAATCCGGCCTGAGGAGCAGGGTAAAGGCAAGCGCCGTGCCGGACAGTGTCTGCCAGCTCCGCCCTCTGCGTCCCTTCCCCGCCGTCTGGATATCCGCCGTCACCACGGTGCCGTGAGGCTCCCCTTCTTCCCCCAGACGCTTGGCATCAGTATTGGTCGAGCCTGTGGTGTCAAAGCAATACAACTTCCGGCCCGCCCATTGGGTCTTAAGAATGCTGGCGATTTCGCTCTCGGACAGTATATCCGCAGGGCCTTCCACCAGCCGGTAGCCCCGCCTCGATACCGACTCGATCTGATACCCTTCTTCTTTTAACTGATTGATCACTTTCCAGACCGCCGTCCGCGTCACCCCGAACCGGTCACACAGCTGCTGTCCGGACACATAATCCTCACTGTTCCTCAGTAAGGTCAAAATATCTGCTTTATCTGTCTTCATATTCTAATCTCTACCCTGCATTATGTATTCGGGTCTGTCTCCATAGCCCTCTAAACCTCATACTCCCCCAGAGTCACCGCCATCACCGCCTTGATCGTATGCATCCGGTTCTCCGCTTCCTCAAAGACGATGGACTGGGGTGACTCAAATACTTCATCGGTCACTTCCATCTCGTCGATCCGGTACTTCTCATGGATCTCTTTACCGATTCCCGTATTCAGATCGTGAAAAGCGGGCAGGCAGTGCATAAAGACGGCCTTCTCGCCGGCATATTCCATCACCTGGCGGTTCACCTGATAAGGCATCAGGTCGCGCAGTCTGCTCTCCCAGACCTCCGCCGGCTCTCCCATGGAAACCCACACATCGGTGTAGACCACATCCGCACCGCCGGCGCCTGCCGCCACGTCTTCGGTCAGCGTGATGCTGCCGCCGGTTCCGGCCGCGATCTCCTCACAGGTGCGTACCAGCTCTGCCTCCGGGAAATACTCTTTCGTGGTGCAGGCGGTAAAGTGCATCCCCATTCTGGCACAGGCCACCATCAGGGAATTGCCCATATTGTAGCGGGCGTCGCCCATATAGGTGAGTTTGATGCCTTTCAGATAGCCGAAATGCTCTCTGATCGTCAGCAGATCCGCCAGCATCTGGGTCGGATGGAATTCATTGGTCAAGCCGTTCCATACCGGCACGCCGGCATGAGCCGCCAGTTGCTCCACGATCTCCTGCCCGTATCCGCGGTACTCAATGCCCTCGAACATGCGTCCCAGCACCCGGGCCGTGTCCGCAATGCTCTCCTTCTTGCCGATCTGGGAAGCCGACGGATCCAGATAGGTTGTCCCCATGCCCAGATCGTGAGCCGCCACCTCAAAAGAACAGCGGGTTCTTGTACTCGTCTTCTCAAAGATCAGCGCCACATTCTTGCCGCGGTGTATGTCCACCGGTATACCCTTTTTCTTCTTATCCTTAAGATCTGCCGCCACATCCAGCATATACGTGATCTCTTCCGATGTAAAATCCAGCAGTTTTAAAAAATGTCGTCCTCTTAAATTCATGTTCTCCTCCTGTCTTCCCTCTCCCTTACAGAAACGGGACGGTTCGTTAAACCGTCCCGCCTCAATCATCCACTTCTATTCGACCCGTTCCCCGATCTGCCAAATGCTGCTGCATGTTATCGTCCATATGCGGTTCCTGCACAGCTTCCGGCGCCCGCACGGTCTATTTCCAGACTTCCCTGACAGAAGTCGCAAGCCCCGCCAGTCCCTGAATCTCGGACGGTATAATGATCTTGGTCGCCTGACCGTCGGCCGCCTTCTCAAACGCCTCCAGGCTCTTGATCTTCAGCACTGCCTCGTCCGCACCTGCCTCACGGATCATGCGGATACCGTCTGCGGTAGCCTTCTGTACCTTAAGGATTGCTTCCGCTTCACCTTCCGCCTCGCGGATCATCTTCTCCTTCTCCGCTTCCGCACGCAGGATCGCCGACTGCTTCTCGGCCTCCGCCTCTAGGATCGCGGACTCCTTCTTACCTTCCGCAACCAGGACCGTTGACTTCTTCTCACCTTCTGCACGCAGGATCGCTTCACGGCGCTCACGCTCCGCCTTCATCTGTTTCTCCATGGCATCCTGAATCGCCGACGGCGGGATGATGTTCTTAAGCTCCACACGGTTCACCTTGATTCCCCAGGGATCCGTGGCGATATCCAGCGATGCGCGCATCTTCGTGTTGATCACTTCTCTGGACGTCAGCGTCTGATCCAGTTCCATCTCACCGATGATATTACGCAGCGTGGTGGCCGTCAGATTCTCGATGGCCATGATCGGATTCTCCACACCGTAAGCGTAGAGCTTCGGGTCAGTGATCTGGAAGAACACCACCGTATCGATCCGCATCGTCACGTTATCCTTGGTGATCACCGGCTGCGGTGCAAAGTCCACAACCTGCTCTTTTAACACAACTCTCTTGGCCACCTTATCAATAAAGGGCACCTTGATGTGAAGCCCCACCGACCAGGTCTGCTGATAAGCGCCCAGCCGCTCCACTACATAGGCATTCGCCTGCGGCACGATCTTGATGCAGGACAGCAGGATCATGACCAGCAAAATCAACACTACTACAAAAGCGATAAGTCCACCCATAATTATACCTCTTTTCTCTCTTCAACGATCAACTTGACGCCGTTGATCCCCAATATGGTAGTCACTGTGCCAACCGGCAGCCTGATACCGTCGATCCGTGTTCTGGCGGACCACTCCATGCCGCCCACGTTGACCTGACCGATGCCCTGCAGATTGTCGATCTCACTGATCACGATCGCCTGACGTCCCACCAGACTTTCCGCATTGGTCCTGACTCTGTCTTTGTTAAAGTACTTGACTGCCAGGGGCCTGGTAAAAATAAGCAGCACGGCGGACACCGCAAGAAACAAAATAACCTGCACCGCCAGCGGCGTTTGAAAGACCGCCGCGATCGTCGCCACAAGCGCTCCGCCTGCAAACCAGACAGTAGTGAGCCCCATTGTCAGCAATTCGATAACGACCAGCACCACAAGTACGATCAGCCAGAACATCGTCAAATTCAAATCCGCTAATACAGCCACAAGACCTCACCTCTTTCCTCTGTCGTCTGTCATACTCTTAAAAATATTCTACTATATTATACCCTGGCCTGCAAGTATCATTCTCCTGTTTTTTATACAATATTTTAGCATTATTGCAATCGCGGCCGTAAAAAAGGCGCACCTGACGTTATGCCATTATTCCGCATAACGTACAGCTGCGCCGCTGTCTTACCAGAATACCTGATTGTCGATCAGGATCCCGTCGTGGTTTCCCGCTCTCCTGAAATGGGTTGCACCGCCTACGTTGGTCTCACCGTTGATGGCCGCCCGGGCCGCTTCGTAGCAGCTGTCGGAAATTTTGCCGTTGGTGTAGACTCTGGCTACTTTACCGTTCAGCGCCGGCGTGAACTGTCCGGATGCAAAGATAACACCCGATACCGTATTTGGATACGCCGCACTTCTCACGCGGTTCATCACCACCGCGCCTACAGCCAGTTTGCCATTGTAGGTCTCGCTGCCCGCCTCGCACTGGATCAAAGCAGCCAGCAGCTTGGTATCGTCACCGCCTACCACCACTGCGCCCTGGTTGGCTTTAAGCTTCGCCAGCCGTTCGGCCTCTTCTCTCTCCCGGATCGCCGCCAGTGTCTCTCCCGCATCAATGTGGAAATCCACATCCACGAATTCCGCAGAGACATATCCCGTCTCTCCTTCGTAGTCTACGCTGATCCAGTCGTCATCTACAAATTCGATCATCTCCAGTTCATCGTCTCCGGCCAGCAGGCCGAAAACATCCGCCTCACCGTCCGGTTCCTTGCGGATACACAGGGTATCCGTCTCGATCATGACGATCAGGTTTCCCACATCGTCGGCCATGGCCTCGGCTTCCTCGCCGAACAAAAGATATTCGTCGCTTGCCCAGCCGATCAGATCGCCGCTCTTCATTCTCGTCCAGCCGTCCCTGCGCTCCAGTATCCTGCCCCCGCAGTCCTTATACAGCACACCGACCTTGTCCGACTCCTCGCTCGCTTCCGCCCGCACATTCATGGCCACCTGTACGTTGACCATCACCAGGTCAGATTCTTCCTCCTTCTGCGAAGCGCCTTCTTCTGACATCTGTGTCAGTTTCTCGAGTTCCTTCTTATCGGCCGACTCCATCGTCGGATCTACGATCTGTGAGATTCCCACGCTCAGGGAATCAAAGTATTCCTTCTTGCCGGATGCCTCTGCATCCAGACGGACCGGCGCCGATAAACTCAGACAAAGAATGAGGGCAGGGAGTAAAATCCATATCCTTCTGCCTTTCAGCATAACAGAATCCTCCATCTTTTCTAAAATTTCTGACAGACTTCCAGTGCTCTCAATAGATATCATACTAAAATATTACAAAATTGTTAACTCTTAAAGTATGGATAATTTTAGCAAAACACCTTGTCTTTGTCAAGTTTATGCGGCTTGTCTTGTTCTTATGCCATATTTTTATGCCGAAAATGCCGGTTATAAATTGTGAAAGAAATGTAATAACTTAACTTTTTTGTCATAATTTACGGGTCTGTTCCACGACTGCCTGCAGGGCATCCATCACGGCGCCGCGCATTCCTTTTTCTTCCAGTACCCGTACCCCCTGAATTGTCGTGCCGCCCGGAGAACATACCATATCTTTAAGCTCCCCCGGATGCTTCCCGCTCTCAAGCACGAGCTTCGCCGAACCGTAGACAGCCTGGGCCGCGAACTCATACGCCTGGCCCCGCGGCATTCCGGCCGCCACCGCCGCATCCGCCATGGCTTCGATAAACATAAACACGTAAGCCGGGGAACTGCCGCTGACCGCCCCCACCGCATCCATCAGCGATTCCGGCACCAGACTGGCCCTGCCGAAGCTCTCCATCAGCCGCAGGCTGAATGCGGTCTCCTCTGCAGACACACTCCCGTTGACACAGACGCCCGTACAGCCTGCCCCTACCAGCGCCGGCGTATTGGGCATACAGCGCACCAGCTTTATCTTCCTGCCAAATGCCTGCTCGATCCAGTCCATCGTCTTGCCCGCAGCGATACTGATAACAAGTGTTTTTTCCGGTGTCACTTCCCTGATTTCTTCAATGATCGTCTGAAAAAACTGCGGCTTCACGGCGAGGATCAGCACGTCCGCCTCCCCTGCCACCGCCACGTTGCTGTCCCGTGTTCCGATCCCGTACCCGGCGCGTACCGCCTCCAGCGTCTCCCTCGACCGTGCGGAGCCAAAAATATCACCCGTTTGCACAATCTCCTTCTGCAGCATACCGCCGATCATCGCCTTCGCCATATTGCCCAGTCCTATAAATCCAATCTTCATCTTCCCGTCCTGCTCCTTTCTCTGGTTGCTTTATTGCTTTTCTATTTTTCTCCTTTCTCCACTAAAATCCGTGAAGAATCTGCATCAATAAATACCTTGTGTTGTTTAATTTTCCTGATGATCCATACATTCCCGACACCGCACATTGCCAACCCGTTTTCTTTCCCTGCGGCCACTTTTCCGGTTCATTGCAGAGCACATTTTAGATTCAGCCCTGACAGGTCGCTTTTGTCAAATCTAAATTTAATTCATTCCATCTTCGCAATTTCTTTATAAAATAACACAAGATACTAAATCCAGAAATCTTACCGCCCCGTCATCTCCTCAAAACGCCACAGCCCTTTTTCGATTCATTTTGCAAGTTCATGCAGGATGATTTTCCCAGAGAAAAATCCTTATATTTTCCATATTTTTACCAATTTATGTCAACAAACGATTCTTGAAAGAGTTGACACGAAACAACAGGATTCTTCCTTTATGCATCATTTCATGCATGTCCACTTTTTCTTTTTCTTCCTGTTCCTGCGTTGCGCCGGCAAAAATTCATTTTAGTAAATCAGGATTAGATAATTTACTTCTTCCATTTTCTCCACCATACCTTTTCCGGTTTCCACTCTCTGGATGGAACTTTTTTCTGCTCCGGTCATCTTCTTCTCTGCCGGTACGCCTCGTACAGCAGCACCGTCGATGCCGTCGCCGCATTCAGAGATTCCACGCTGCCTTCCATCGGAATTACGATATGTTTTTCCGCACATGCGGCAGTCTCCTCCCGCAGCCCGTTTCCCTCATTTCCGATCAGAAAGGCAGTGCCTTTGTGGTAATCACAGGCATCATAATCTTCTTTTCCATCCAGATGTGCGGCATAAACACATATGTTATTTTTTTGCAGAATGTGGATCGTCCCGCATATATTTTCCACATAAACAAAGGGCACCCGGTACACAGAACCCATCGTGGAGCGGATGGTTTTCGGATTATACACGTCCACCGTGCGGCTGCTCATAAGGATGCCGTCCACCCCTACGGCCTCGCCGGTACGAAAGATCGTCCCCAGATTCCCCGGATCCTGAATGTCCTCCAGTACAAGGAACAGCGGCTTCTTGGCCTGCCCGCCGCCGGCCATGCCGACGCGCTTCCCGCTGCTGCCGCTGACGTAGATCCGTTTCTGTCTTCCCGCAAGCAGCTCCTCCAACCGGTAATGATACTGCTTTACCAGCGTCAAAATCCCCTGCGGCGTCTTCGTGTCGGACATTTTGTCAAAAACAGGATCCGCAACGACCTCGCAGAACACCCTGTCCAGCTTCTCGCCGTAGACTTCCCGCAGCTCCTTCTCCGCCCGCTGTGCAATATACACCCGCGTAATCCGCTCTTCCGGCGCCTCCGCAAACATTTTCGGGCCTTCCACCACAAACAGCCCCTGCTTATTGCGCGCCTTTGCCTTCTGGTTCAGGAGGACAACCTCCCGCACCGATTTATTGCTCAAACTTGTGATCATACTCTTTTCCTTCCTGTCTGTGCCATAATATGTGAATTCCCCGCAAATCCGAAATCTGCGGGGAATTCTGAATTCTGTTTTCTTTATACCTGTATATCTGTATCTCTTTCATGCACTGCGGCACTGCCTGTCCGGTCAAAACAGGAAACGCTGCTCTTCTGTCAGACAACCAAAATACCGCATGGGAGAATACTCCCTGCGCCTTCTACAGCGCCAGTACCTTGGATACTTCAAATACATATTCCTGAATATTCTTATGCATATTCAGTGCCTCCTCGATATCAAAATCAAGGAATTCACCGTGCTGGTAGCCTACCACTCTGTTGCTCTTGCCCTGACAGAGGATATCCGCCGCATAGGCTCCCATAATGGATGCGTAATAGCGGTCTTTACAGGTAGGCGCGCCACCTCTCTGCATGTATCCTAAAATCGTGGCTCTCGTCTCGATACCGGTGGCCGCCTCGATCCTTCGCGCCATGGAAGTAGAATGCCCGATACCCTCGGCATTGATGATGATATGGTGGGTCTTGCCGCGCTTCCTGTTGGCAATGATGTTGTTGATGATCTGCTGCTCGTTATAGTCATACTTCTCGGGAAGCAGGATATCTTCCGCACCGTTGGCGATACCGCACCACAGCGCTATATAGCCCGCGTTCCTTCCCATAACCTCGATGATGCTGCAGCGCTCATGGGAAGAAGAGGTATCTCTGATCTTGTCGATGGCTTCCATCGCCGTATTGATTGCCGTATCAAAACCGATCGTGTACTCCGAGCAGGCGATATCCAGATCGATCGTACCCGGAATGCCTATCGTATTGATCCCGTGCCGCGCCAGCGCCTGCGCGCCGCGGTAGGAACCGTCGCCGCCGATAACGATCAGACCGTCAATCCCGTGCTTATGGCAGATATTCACACCTTTCAGCTGTCCTTCCTCCGTGCGGAACTCCGAACAGCGTGCCGTGCCCAGGATCGTGCCGCCCTTCTGAATCGTATCCGATACCGACCATCTCTCCAAATCTATGATTTCTTCATTCAAAAGGCCTCTGTAGCCTTTCTTGATCCCCTTTACACTGACTCCGTTAGACAGCGCCTTCCTGACAACTGCACGGATAGCCGCATTCATACCCGGTGCGTCGCCGCCGCTTGTCAGAACACCTATCGTCTTGATTTCTTTTGCCATATCCACACCATGCCTTTCTATGCTGAATCTATCTGTATTTTACTCTAAACATGCATGTATTTCAATATTTTTTTGCTACACCACTTTCACATTCTCTGCCCCGTAGAGCTTTGTCAGCCGCTCCACAAGCTCCTCACCCGCGTGCACGTTCCAGTTGCGCGGCAGTGCGTTCATCATCTTCGGCTGCGCCACATAGATCACCACGCTGTCTTTTCCCTCCGACTGCCGCAGGGCGTCAAAAAGCTCTTCCTTACGGCCTTCATATTCCTCTTTGGTAGCGAACTTGATCCACAATTTACGCGTCACGTTTTCAAAAGGCGTGATCTGTTCGCAGATCAGCTTGCCGTCCTTTTCCTCTTCCAGCGATACCCGCCCGCGGATGAAGACCTTGTTGTCCTCCACGATCTCTTTCCCAAACCGCTCATACTGTCCCGGAAATACGATCACTTCTATGGAACCCAGAAGATCCTCCACCTGCAGAAAGGCCATCACCCTTTCATTCTTGGTGTACTTGATCTTCTTCTCCGCGATCATGCCGCCGATGGTGACGATCCTGCCGTCCTGCGCCGCCACCTCGCCGCTCTCCTCGTCCATCACAAAATCCGCCGTGGTATTGGTGATATTCCGGCGCCACATCTCCTGATATTCCTCCAGCGGGTGGCCGCTGATATAGATGCCCAGCACTTCCTTCTCGAAGGCCAGCTTCATCTCCTTGGAATATTCCCCCACATCCGGCATTTTCACCTCGAAGTCTTCTTTCTGGTCCTCGGACACGATATCAAAAAGCGACATCTGTCCCGCCATATTATTTTTCTTATCATGCTGGATGCTGTCCATGATCTGGATATACACGCTCATAAACTGCTTGCGGGTGCCGCCCAGACTGTCCATTGCGCCGGCCTTGATAAAATGCTCGATGGCCCGCTTGTTGACTTCCTTGTCCGACATGCGGGTGATGAAATCCTCCAGATTGGTGTAAGGTCCCCGCGCCCTGCGCTCCGTGACGACCGCCTCAATGACCGGCCGGCCCACGCTCTTGATGGCCGTCAGCGCATAGCGGATCTCGTTGCCGGACACGGAAAACCCGCTTTCCCCTTCATTGATATCCGGCGGCAGGATCTGGATGCCCATGCTGCGGCAGGACATGATATACTCCGACACCTTATTCGGATTGTCGATCACCGAAGTCAAAAGCGCCGCCATAAATTCCACCGGATGATAATATTTCAGATAAGCCGTCTGGTATGCCACCACCGCATAGCAGGCCGCATGGGATTTGTTAAAAGCATACTTGGCGAAATCCATCATCGTATCGTAGATATGGTCGGCCACCTCGGCGCTGATGCCGTTTGCCACACACCCCGGCACCCCTTCTTCCGGATTGCCGTAGGTGAAGTTTTTGCGCTCCTGCTCCATCACATACTGCTTCTTCTTACTCATGGCACGTCGCACCAGATCGCTGCGTCCCATGGTGTAGCCGCCCAGATCCTGCACGATCTGCATGACCTGCTCCTGATAGACGATACAGCCATAGGTGGGCGCCAGGATCGGTTCCAGCTGCGGGCAGTCATAGGTGACGGACTCCGGATTGTTCTTGCCCTTGATATATTTCGGGATAAAATCCATCGGGCCCGGCCGGTAAAGGGATATTCCCGCGATCACGTCCTCCAGACTACGCGGTTTCAGCTCCTTCATAAAGCTCTTCATCCCGCCGCTTTCCAGCTGAAACACGCCGTCCGTCCTGCCGGTGCCGATGGACGCAAGCACCGCCTGATCGTTATAGTCGATGGCGTCAATGTCGATGAAGACGCCCGTGCTTTTCTCCACCATCTCCACCGCGTTCTGGATCACCGTCAAAGTGCGCAGGCCCAGGAAATCCATCTTGAGCAGGCCCAGCTCCTCTATGGTGGTCATCGTAAACTGGGTGGTAATGGAACCGTCGGAGCCGCGGGAGAGGGGCACGTACTGGTCCGCCGCATCGGGACAGATCACCACCCCCGCCGCATGCATGGACGTATGTCTGGGCAGCCCCTCCAGCCGTCTGCTCATATCGATCAGCGTATGCACCTGTTCGTCTTCCTGATACAATTTGCGCAGCTCCGGGTTCATCTCCAGCGCCTTTTTGATCGGCACGCCCTGATTCTGTTCGTTGGGGATCATCTTGGCGATGGAATCCACGAAGGAATAAGGCAGATCCATCACGCGCCCCACGTCACGGATCACACCCTTGGCCGCCATCGTACCGAATGTCACGATCTGCACCACCCTGTCCTTACCGTACTTGCGGTTGACATGATCGATCACCTCCTGCCGTCTCTCGAAGCAGAAGTCCACGTCGATATCCGGCATCGAGATACGCTCCGGATTTAAGAACCGCTCGAACAGCAGGCTGTATTTGATGGGATCGATGTTCGTGATCTGCAGGCAGTAGGAAACGATACTGCCCGCCGCCGATCCCCGCCCCGGGCCGACCGCAATGCCGTTTTCCCTGCAATAATTGATGTAATCCCACACGATCAGGAAATAATCCACGAATCCCATATCCCGGATGATGCCCAGCTCATATTCCAGACGCTTCTGCAGTGTCCCGTCGTCCTGCGGATAGCGCATCGCCATACCGTCCTGACACAGCTTGTTCAGATAACTCCAGGAATCATACCCTTCCGGCACCTCGTAGTGCGGCACCTTGTATTTGCCGAACTCTATCTCCACATGGCACCGGTCGGCAATGCGCTGGGTATTCTCCACCGCCTCCCAGGCATAGGGAAACAGTCCCTTCATCTCCTCTTCGCTCTTCACATAGTACTGGCCGCCCTCGTAGCGCATCCGGTCCTCGTCCGCCAGCTTCTTGCCGGTCTGCAGGCACAGCAGGATATCGTGCGGGTGTGCGTCCTCCGCATAGGTATAGTGCACATCGTTGGTGGCCACCAGCGGAATGTCCAGCTCCTTGCTCATCCGCAGCAGCGCCGCATTCACCGTCTGCTGGGTGGGAATCCCGTGGTCCTGCAGTTCCAGAAAAAAGTTGCCCCTGCCAAAACAGGCTTCGTACCGTTTCGCCACCTTGCCCGCCTCGTCGATCAGCCCTTTCTGAATATAGCGCTGCACCTCCCCCGCCAGACAGGCCGACAGCGCGATGATGCCCTCATGAAATTCCTCCAGCACTTCCATGTCCACACGGGGTCTGTAGTAATAGCCTTCCGTGAAACCGCGGCTGACGATCTTCACCAGATTGGCGTAACCTGTATTGTTCTCCGCCAGCAGCACCAGATGATAGTACCTGTCCTCGCCGCCGGTCAGCTCCCTGTCGAACCGGGAGCGGGGCGCCACATAGACCTCACAGCCGATAATCGGATTCAGGCCCGCCGCCGTCGCTTCTTTATAAAAGTCGATCACGCCGTACATAACGCCGTGGTCCGTGATGGCGGCGCTGTCCATACCCAGCTCTTTGACGCGCTTTACGTATTCTTTGATCTTGTTGGAACCGTCTAACAGACTGTATTCCGTGTGGACGTGTAAGTGTGCAAATGCCATGTGGGAATCCTCATCTCTTTCTCTTTTTCCGTTTCTTCCATTTTATCACAAACTGGAAGCGGCGCAATGCTCTTCCCGGAAGAATTGCAAAACGCCGCATGTATGACCGCTTTTTGTCCACGATCGTCTTTTTATAGATTTTAGAGATATTACAGATATTTCTTCAGCGCTTCCGCCTTATCCAGCTTCTCCCAGGGCAGATCCAGATCGTTACGTCCAAAGTGGCCGTAAGCAGCGGTCTGCTTGTAGATCGGACGGCGCAGGTCAAGCATTTTGATGATGCCTGCCGGGCGCAGGTCGAAGTTCTCACGCACGATATCCACCAGCTTCTCGTCGGATACTTTGCCGGTGCCGAAGGTGTCAACCATCACGGAAGTGGGCTGTGCCACACCGATGGCATAGGACAGCTGAATCTCGCACTTGTCAGCCAGTCCGGCAGCCACGATATTCTTCGCCACATAACGGGCCGCGTAAGCTGCGGAACGGTCCACCTTCGTGCAGTCCTTACCGGAGAAAGCGCCGCCGCCGTGACGCGCATAGCCGCCGTATGTATCTACGATGATCTTACGGCCTGTCAGACCCGCATCACCGTGAGGCCCACCGATCACGAAACGGCCTGTAGGGTTGATAAAGAACTTCGTGTCGGCGTCGATCAGCTCCCTGGGCAGTACCGGATCGAATACATATTTCCTGATATCCTCGTGGATCTGCTCCTGTGTCACATCCGCGTCATGCTGGGTGGACAGAACAACAGCTTCCAGTCTCACCGGCTTGCCCGCCTCGTCATACTCTACGGACACCTGGCTCTTGCCGTCGGGTCTTAAATAAGGCAGCGTGCCGTCTTTGCGCACCTTCGTCAGCTGCAGCGCCAGCTTGTGTGCCAGAGAGATCGGGTAAGGCATATACTCTTCCGTCTCGTTGGTGGCATAGCCGAACATCATACCCTGATCGCCCGCACCGATCGCCTCGATCTCGGCATCCGACATCTTGTTCTCTTTTGCCTCCAGCGCCTTGTCCACGCCCATGGCGATGTCCGCCGACTGCTCGTCGATGGCTACCAATACCGCACAGGTATTGCCGTCAAAACCGTACTCGGATTTCGTATAGCCGATCTCCTTCACGGTATCACGCACGATCTTCTGCATATCCACGTATGCATTGGTGGTGATCTCGCCTGTCACCAGCACAAACCCCGTACACACTGCCGTCTCGCAGGCTACGCGGCTCATGGGATCCTTCTCCATGCAGGCATCCAGGATCGCGTCGGAAATCGCGTCGCAGACTTTGTCGGGATGTCCTTCTGTCACTGACTCTGAGGTAAATAGTCTCTTCTCCATCTTTTCTTCTCCTTTTTGTTTCATACTCTTCTGTTTATGGTCATGATCGCATGAAATGCAAACATTTCAGTGTAAAAAAATCCGCTTATCGAAATAAGCGGACCTGACACCCAGTAATCAAATCCTCTTATTGTTCGATCTGTCATGATGACAGTGCTTTCGCTCAGGTTGGCACCTTCCTTCTCACAAAGGGGTTGCCGTGGCTTCACAGATCCTATGTATCTCCACCACTCTGAATAAGAGAAACTTCTATATATAGTTGTTAACAACTTCTGTAGATACAATACACCCTGCAGACATTTCTGTCAACAGGAAATATCGGCCATGATCATCCGACCTTCAGCTTGAACTTCTGCAGGTCCCGCTCCGTAGTGACCTTATCAATCTGCGCCCCCAGTCCCTGGAGCTTGAGGTGAAAATCTTCATAGCCTCTCTCGATATACTTAATATCGTCTATCGTTGTGATCCCTTCCGCCGAAAGCGCCGCGATCACCAGTGCCGCGCCCGCCCTTAAATCCGGCGCCGTAATGCCTGCGCCTGTATATTTGCCCACGCCGTCTATGATCGCCGTGTTGCTCTCCACCTTGATATTGGCCCCCATGCGGGTAAGCTCGTCCACATATTTGAAACGATTCTCAAAAATGCTCTCCGTCACGATGCTTGTCCCGGCAGACAGTCCCAGCGTGACCGTGATCTGGGGCTGCATATCCGTAGGAAATCCCGGATAAGGCAGTGTCTTAACGTGGGTATGCGCCAGCGGCTTGGCCGCCACCACCCGCACGGCGTCGTCCGATTCCTCCACCTCGCAGCCGATCTCCAAAAGCTTCGCGCTGATGGATTCCAGATGCTTGGGGATCACATTCTTGACCGTCACATCGCCCTTCGTCACCGCAGCCGCAAACATAAAGGTCCCGGCCTCTATCTGATCCGGAATGATGCCGTATTCCGTGCCGTGCAGACGCGATACGCCCCTGATCTTGACCACATCCGTACCGGCGCCCTTGATGTTCGCGCCCATACTGTTCAAAAAGTTCGCAAGATCCACCACATGAGGCTCCTTCGCCGCATTCTCGATCACGGTCTGGCCTTCCGCCATCACGGCAGCCATCATCACATTCATGGTGGCGCCCACCGATACCACGTCCATATAGACGTGATTTCCTCTTAATCTCTCTGTCTCTGTGATGATCAGGCCGTGCTCGATCCTCACGTTGGCTCCCAGCGCACGAAATCCCTTGATATGCTGGTCGATCGGCCGCAGTCCGATATTGCAGCCGCCCGGAAGCGCCACCTCCGCTTTCTTATACTTGCCAAGAAGCGCACCCAGCAGATAGTAGGATGCCCTGATCTTCTTGATATAATCGTCTTCGATCACCAGATCACTGATCTGGGAAGCATTGATCTTAACCGTATGCCTGTCCACTCTCTGGATAATGACGCCGATGCTCTCCATCGCCTGCATCAGCACATTGGTATCCCTGACATCCGGTACGTTCTCTACCACAACGGTCTCATCCGTCATAATAGCCGCAGCAAGAACAGCCAGAGCCGCATTCTTGGCCCCGCCGATCTCCACCTCGCCGACTAACGGATTTCCACCTTTAATCGCATATTGTTCCATAAATAGTCCCCTGTATGATAAACGAATTAAACTCTGAATAATCTAAGCAAAAAATGTATCTCTGTTAAAGCAGTTATGATCTCAAGTTATAGGATAATTCAGGATTCCTGAATTCTTAAATTTTTATAAATAACTTTTACAGCAATTACTTAACAGTATACCATAATCTGCACATTTGTAAATGGGCAGTTTCACCATAAACAGGCACCGTATATCACCGCAGGATGTAGTTAGTGTAAAAACAGGCAGCGCAGCCATACCAGTACACTGTGCTAATTCAGATACTTGAGCGGATTTACCTGCGAACCGCCTATCAGCATCTCGAAGTGCACGTGAGGCCCCGTACTCACACCCGTGTTACCGCTCAAGGCGATCTTCTGCCCCTGTGCAACCTGCTGTCCCGGAGATACCAGGACCTTACTCAGATGACCGTATCTTGTCTGTCTGCCGTCCGCGTGGTTGATGTAGACCACATAACCATAGCCGCTTCCCCAGCCGGCCCTTACGACGGTTCCAGCCGAAGATGCCATAACGGCCGTACCTACCGGCGTCGCCCAGTCGATACCCTTGTGATAACTGCTTGCGCCTCTGGTGGGCGCCTTCCTCCTTCCGAAGCCGGAAGACTGCCGTCCGCCTGACAGCGGCTTGATATAAGTCGGCGGGATCTTCGTGCCGCGCTCCACGATCTTCGGCACTGCCTCGTAAGTGATCTCCTCTTTCAGTATCTCTCTGGCGGTCTCTTCATTGTTCCGATAGGAAACGTTGGCCACCACGATGCGGTGTCCCGCAGAAGGCTCCTGCAGCGTCTTCATCTCCGTGGTATACCAGTTATCATTATCTACATAGACGATCTCCGCCTCATAATCTTCCTCGTAATACACTTCTTCCACACGCTCTACTGACAGCTCCGGCTCCGGAACCGTGACAATCAGCTCGTCCCCTGCACGGATCATGGAATTCTCATTCTCGATCGTCTCATTCATGGCGATCAGATCCGCCAGCGGGATCTCATTCTTCTCCGCAATCTGGGACAGGGTGTCTCCCGGTACTACCTCATAGATCTGCTCCTTCTCCTGATCCTTCGTCACTTCCTCGATGGCGGTATCCAGGGAAGTCAGCTCATAATCCTGAAGGTAAGACTCCACCACCTCCACCGTATCGCCGAACTGCAGCGACATAAGGCCCAGTTCATAGTCGGAAAAGTCCTTCTCCATATCCGGCTCGATCTCCGCGAACATCTCGTCAAAAGCAGCGTCGATCCCCGAGCTGGTCATGACCTCCTCCGCAGCCTGCTCCTCTTCCTCCTGTTCGGCGGCCGAATAAATCTGCGTCGTCAGCACGTTCAGCTCCCGGTTGCCGTCCAGCACCAGATCCACGTAATACTCCTTCTCATGATCATACCGGTTGATGGAAGCCTGCAGCAGCGCAAGCACTTCCTGTGTGCTGGCAAGATTCACCGTATATTCGTTGATCTTGACCGTATAGGAACGGTTCAGCGTCTCCTTGACACTGTTTCTGAGTACGCCTGCCATACTGACGGTCAAATCCGCAGGGTCGTCCACCTTCCCCCAGAGCACCTCGCTTCCCTCATAACGCAGCTCGCTGTCCGCCAGCACCAGCTCATCACTGGTTCCCGCCAGCTTCCTGCGGGCGTCGATCAGGCAGCTCTCCACCTGCTCCAGGTTCCCCACGATACCTACCTGCGTATCATTCAGATATACCGTGAAAATATTGTCCCCCGTACTTTCCAGCTTCTGCCAGGTCGGGAAAAAAAGTATGCCGGCAAACACTGCAAGTGCCGCAACCTTAATATATGCAATTTTCATTTTTTTATAATGTCTGCTGATTTTTTTCATCATAATTATTTATCTGTCGTCTGACGCATCCCTGACGTCATTTATCCTTCATAATCTGTAACAAAAATGTAACATTTTATATTCTAGCAGTATTTCCCCAAAATGTAAAGTATTATGCATCATTGTATATTTTTACAGGTAACAGTTCAGCCCAGCACTTTGCATTTACTGCAAAGTGCGTGAGAATGCGTAAATTTTCCAAAGGAATCTGCTTGTTCCAAATTGTGTGGTATTACATCACATTTTTTCACAAATATCGTACAAATGTTCGATTTATAGAGACATACCGGCATTTCTGTGGTAGAATTAAGAATATGGCAAAGTAATCGACTCACCTTTTTTGCAAGGCAGGAAACCGACATGGAAAGAATCATTTTTCATATAGACGTCAACTCCGCTTATTTAAGCTGGAGTGCACTGGAGAAGCTGCATAACGGATCTGATGTGGATCTGCGCACGATCCCGGCCATCATCGGCGGAGATATGGCCAAACGACACGGCGTTGTGCTGGCGAAGTCCATTCCGGCCAAAGCTTACGGCGTCGTGACCGGAGAACCCATCGTCAATGCACTGCGCAAATGCCCCGGGCTGACGCTGGAGCCGCCGGACCATAAACTGTACAGCCGCAGGAGCCGGGAACTTATGACACTTCTGTCGGATTTCAGCCCGGATCTCGAGCAGGTCAGTGTGGACGAGTGCTATCTGGATTATACGCCGCTTTGCAGGCAGTATCCCTCCCCGGAAGAGGCCGCTCATCTGATCAAAGACCGGGTCAGGCAGGAACTGGGCTTCACCGTAAATGTGGGCATATCCGACCGCAAGGTGCTGGCAAAGATGGCCTCCGATTTCAGGAAGCCGGATCTGGTGCACACACTCTACGCCAGCGAGATCCGGCAGAAGCTGTGGCCGCTGCCGGTGTCCTCGCTCTTTATGTGCGGCCATTCCAGTGTGGAGACGCTGCGCAAGCTGGAGATCCTGACGATCGGCGACCTGGCCTGCGCAGACCGCAGCGTGATCTCAGGCCATCTAAAGAGTCACGGCGTACTGCTCTGGGAATATGCCAACGGCATTGACGACTCCGAAGTCGTGGTCGAACAGGCGGAGGCCAAAGGGATCGGCAACTCCACCACCTTAAGCCAGGACGCAGCAGACAGGGAGACCGCCCACCGGGTGCTGCTCTCTCTGGCCGAATCCGTGGCCGGACGGCTGCGCAGATCCGGGCAGTCTGCTTCCATGGTCAGCACAGAGATCAAATACAACACCTTTAAGAAAGTTTCCCACCAGACCACGCTGCTTTCGCCCACCAGCCAGACGGATATCATCTACCAGACCGCCTGCTGCCTTTTTGACGAGATCTGGGACGGCACACCGGTACGCTTGCTGGGCATCCGTTCCTCAAAGCTGACCGCCGAAGGCGAACCTGTGCAGCTTTCCCTGTTTGACCTGCCCGCCCCTGCACAGAACGGGCCGGCAGAGGCCGGTCTGTATGCCGGACGCCCCGCCTCACGTAGAAAAGAACAGCTCGACCAGGCGCTGGACGCCATCCGCAGCCGCTACGGCGCGGACGCCGTTGTCCGCGGCAGCCTGCTCTCCGGCCGGCACACCCCTGCACAGAAAGCAAAAAAAGAACAGCCGGAAGGAGACGGCTGAATCCAGACTGCCCGTCTGGTCATCGTTTCCCGGCTGTTTTCCTGCGCCTGTCTGTATGTTTATGATCGTTGTTCTTCGTGTGCTTCGGTTTCTTCCGCACGCTGTAGCCGAAGGTTCCCAGTTCCTTTCCGATACCCAGATAGCGTCCGTGGGAATAGACCAGGGGCCTGGCGGCGTTCAGGCGGAAGCTGCCGTTTTCGTCCATATAGGTTTCGTCCACATGCACCGCTAACACCTCTGCCAGAAACATGTGATGGGTGCCCAGTTCCAGCTTTCTGGTCACGCGGCACTCCAGATTGACGGGGCTCTCCGCCACCATGGGCGCCTGCACATGCTCTCCCTTAAGCGGCGTCAGCTTCATCGCACTCCATTTATCCACATCCCTGCCGCTTTTGACCCCGCAGTAGTCTGTGGCGCAGGCCAGCGCCTCCGTGGTCAGATTCACGACAAACTCCCCCGTCTCCTCTATCATATGATAGGAATACCGCTCCGGCCTGACCGAGATCGAAACCATGGGCGGATCCGAACAGACCGTGCCTGTCCATGCCACGGTAAAGAGATTGGCATTACCCTGCCTGTCCGCCACGCTGACCAGAACCGCCGGCAGGGGATAGAGCATATTGCCCGGTTTCCATACCTGTCTGCCCATAACTGCCTCCAATATTTATGCATATTTTATTCATCCGCATTCCTGTTACCCTCTCCTGCGTCATGCCGGCGTCAGCCGGGCACATCAGAAGAATTTAAAATTCATCATGGATAATACCTGCAGTACAATATCCGCGGCCACACCGATCAGGATCAGAACAGAGATCGGTATCAGCGCCCTGGGGCCGTTGCCGGACGGCTGGCTGCTCTTCAGCTCTTCCGTCTGCTTATTCAGCTCTTCCACAAGCGCCGCCTGCACATTGCGGTACACTTTGACATTCTCCTTGTGCATGAAATCCTCGGACTGCCGGAACTTCTCTTCCAGAAGGTTCTTGATCTCCGCCAGCGTCTCCTGTTCCTGCTCTGTCTGACTGCTATCCGCCTGCAGGGCATCCAGTTTCTCGATACAGGTCTCCAGTGCCTTCCGCATCTCCGCCACATTCTCGACCGTCTTCAGATTCACCTTCCGTATTTCCTGCATCAGACCGTCGTTGGCCTGCATCTGGTTCTGGAGCTGTTCCATCTTCGCGGCCTCGGCCGTCATATTCGCTTTGATCATCTCCTGCGCATTTTTCTTCTGCGCCAGTTTATCTATAAAAGTATCCATCCTTTTTCCTCCGACTGTCATCCTTGTCCTCTCATCCCTGTCAACTGTTTCCCGCCGGCGGCGGTTGAATGTATTTTATCATCTTTCCACACTTCTGACAACAGAACCTTTTTTGCATAATAATTCACTTTTTATGCAATTCGTACAATCTTCGGTTTATTTCCCATCTTTCTTTGTAAATATTAACGATAACTTCACATGCCGTTCACAGTTTATTCATAATTTCATCGTATACTTTATTCATAGCAACAAGCAAGCATGTACTACCTGACAATACGCAGATAGATAAATTTTTTTCATAATAGCCCAGGCGCCGTAAGGTGTCTGGGCACTCCTCATTTTATGCGGGAAACTTAGTTAATAACATTACGCCACATACAAATACATGAACACGAAATGACAAATGCTCCCGCCCATCACAAACAGATGGAAGATCTCATGGGAACCGAAATATTTATGTCTGGCATTGAAGATCGGCAGTTTCAGTGCGTAGATGACGCCGCCTGCCGTATAGACGATCCCGCCGGCCAGCAGCCAGAGAAAAGCGCCGTGCGGCAGCGTATTCCACAGCGTGCCGAAAACCGCCAGGCACACCCAGCCCATGGCGATATAGATCAGGGACGAAAACCATTTCGGACAGGTGATCCAGCAGGCCTTGACCACCATACCGACAACGGCGATCCCCCACACCACCGCCAGCAGCGTATATCCTGTCCTGCCGCCCAGAACGACCAGACAGACCGGCGTATAAGAGCCGGCGATCAGCACGAAGATCATCATATGATCCAGCTTGCGGAACACTTTCAGAATATTCTCTTTGACCGTGACACTGTGATAGACAGCGCTGGCGCCGTAGAGAGACACCATACTGCCGATAAAAACCGTCATGGCGACAAGCGCCGTCATATCCGCATCAAGCGCCGCCTTTACCAGCAGCGGCGCGGCCGCCACAATGGCCATCATCATTCCGATAAAATGTGTGATCGCACTTCCGGGTTCCCGAATTGTAATTTGCATAGATAACTCCCTTCTTTCCGCCAAATACAGCGGAGCAGTGAAATTCATATTGCAGGCTTTATTATATAGTATTCATATTTCATCATGTAGTTTTCAATACTACATATAAGATATAACAATACTACTACGTATCATATGCCACGTCAATAGATTTATGCATTACAATTTGAGATTTTTATGACGCCTGTCTGTCGTACTGGTTAGTCTTCTTCTATGACATGAATTTCCAGATAATCGAAATCAATGGTCTCGATAAAATTATCCTGCGTGAATCTGGTTTTATCATGGCGTTTGAAGTCCTGGACTGTAGCATCAAGCCAGATCGGCTTTCCCAGATCGAACCGGTAGCACACTTCATCCAGCGCGCGGAACACCTTGTGCGTCCGCGTATCCTCCCCGGGATCTTCGATGACGGTATCTCTGATCAGATGGTTATTTTCAAATACTTTTGCCCACAAACGGAACATGGCCGCACTCCTTTTTTGTATCACTTTTTTATCTGTAGTTATAGTAAACGACATCTGTTGCCTGCTATACTTATAGTTAACGACATTAGAAATTTCGTTTTCGGCCTTGCAGTAGCTACCGTATATGGCTTCTGCAAGAGCCGGAAACAGAAATTTGTTATGTCGTTTACTATAACTATACAAATCCCCTGTCGAAATGTAAACACTTTTCCCTTTTTCTTTCCCTGCCAAAATGATACACTGTAACTGTGATACCGGAAACCACAGGGAGAAATATTGATATGTACAATACCGAGACTACGCATAAAGAGCATAAAGAGTATAAAAATAAAGATTTCCGCAAAAAAAATCGGGAAAAATCCGCAAAAGCAGTCATATCTCTGGCACTGTCCGTCATAAATATAAATTTGGCGGCATCTTTGGCGCTGTGGACGAAGTCATGCGGACGGCTGCCGCTGATGCTGTTTTATGGCGCAGGCACTGTCGTATGCTTCCTGCTGCTGTGGCATTATCTGCAACTTACGGATCGGCGGCTTAAGGTGCATTCCCTGTTATGGGGCATCCCCGTAGCAACGTCCCATGTGCTGGGCTGCCTGCTGCGGCGGGACGGTACGGCCCTTCACAGTCTGTCACGGCTGCCCGGGCTGCTCATGCAGATCCTGTGCCTGGCGGTACTGGCGGCCGCCTGCATCGCACCCTGTCTGCTCTTCTGCCAAAATGCAGGCAGAAAACAGCAGACAAACCGGCAGCCTTCCGAAGATCACCGGCCGCAGCCGGACCGACAGCCGCGCACCGGCCGGCCCACATGGCAGATCTGGCTTTGTTCCACCGTCCTGATCCTGCTTGGCTGGATACCGGTCTTTCTGGCCTACTATCCTTCGGTGTTTGCCTACGACGCGGAAGGGCAGCTGTACCAGGTGCTGGCCCATGATTACAGCACACATCATCCGCTGCTGCATACACTGTTCTTAGGAGCTTTTTTCCGGCTGGGCGGCAGTCTGCCCGGCTCCTATCCGGCGGGCATGGCAATCCACTCCGTCGTGCAGATGCTCCTGATGGCGGCCGCCTTCGGCTATACGCTTGCGTGGCTGGCAAAAAGAAATGTACCCTTTGCCCTGCGGACCGGTCTTTTGCTCTTCTACGCCCTGTTCCCGACCAACTCGGTGCTGGCGCTGAGCACCACAAAGGATGTCCTGTTCTCCGCGCTTGTTCTGCTTGCCACTCTCTCAGTCTGCGAGATGACAGACGGCACAAAAGACAGCTTTCAGCGCCGGGACTGGATCCGCTATGTCCTTTTTACCACAGGTATGCTGCTGTTTCGCAATAACGCTCTCTACGCACTGCTGCTCTCCCTTCCCGTCCTGTGCTTTCTGCTGCGTGCAAAAAAGAAGGCGGGACGTGTATCATGGCGCAGCTGTCTGGCGTTTACCGTCCTGGCGCTTGTTTTGTCCGTGGCCGGTAATCTTGCACTGAAAACTGCTCTGGACGCCCAAAACGGCAGTCCCAGAGAAATGCTGAGCATACCCTTACAGCAGATGGCCCGCACAAGAGTAAAAGCGGAAGAGTCGCTCCCGCCCGAAATGCGGCAGACGCTGGATCAATATATCCCTTCCGAATGGGTTTTTGCGGCCTACAATCCTTATCTGGCCGACCCCGTAAAAAACAGAGCGGTGATCCACGACGATCCCGCCGGCCTGATCAAAACATGGATCCGGCTGGGACTGGAACATCCGCAGATCTATATCGATGCTTTTCTGGACACCTCGGTCGGCTACTGGTTTCTGGAAGACCGAAGCCATGCGCAGATCTACGGTCTCGGCTCGGAAAGCGGCTTCGGCTATCTGTCCACCGACACCAGAACGATGCCTGCCGGCTGCGAGATCCCACAGCAAAGCCTTCTGCCCGGGCTGCGGGCCGTGATGGAGCAGATCGTATCGGACAACAGCTATCAGAGCATACCCATTCTGCGCCTTCTCTTCGCACCCGCTTTTTACTGGTGGCTTCTGTGTCTGTATATGGCCGCAGTGATCTACAAAAGACAGTATACGCTCCTGCTGCCGGCAGTTTTTTTGGTGTGCTACTATCTGACGCTGCTTCTGTCCCCGGCGGTGCTGGTCCGCTATATGTACCCATTTGTGGTGACGGCGCCGGTCCTCTTCTGCTGTCTCTTCCGCAGACCGTATACAGACAGCGACACTCATGAAAAAGTGTGAACGCAACGTCACAAAATATACAATAAAAATTAAATATTTATGAAGTTTTTGTGTAAAATATACGTTTTTTACAGGATATATGGTATACTTTATTCGATCCGTATTACCCGGTGGCACGATCATCAACAGCTGCCGGTATATGGGACCGCATCATCAATATTGTAAAGGCAGGTGGTCGCGGCACAGACCGGGACCCGGGGGAAAATAATGGAAGTAAGAATAGACCGAGACGGCGACATAGACAGTTGGAAAGAAGTGACACTGATCTATAATTCCGCGCTGAAACAGATCTCCACGAAGCTGGAGATCCTGAATGACGAATTTCAGCATGTACACAGGTACAACCCGATCGAACACATCAAATCACGTATCAAGACACCGGAGAGCATCGTCAAGAAACTGAAGAAGCATGGTTATGAATCAACCATCAACAATATGGTCCGCTATGTCAACGATATAGCCGGCATCCGCGTTATCTGTTCCTTTTCATCGGATATCTATCAGATCGCGGAGATGATCAGCAACCAGAGTGATATCAAGGTCATCTCCGTTAAGGACTACATCGTCAACCCGAAGGCCAGCGGCTACAAGAGTTACCACATGCTGGTGACAGTGCCCGTATATCTGTCGGACCGCATTGCAGACACCAAGGTGGAGATCCAGATCAGGACTGTAGCCATGGATTTCTGGGCCAGCCTGGAGCACAAGATCCACTACAAATTCGAAGGCAATGCACCGGAGCATATCAAAGACGAGCTGGTGGAATGTGCGCAGATGGTATCGGATCTGGATGCCAGAATGCTGGCGCTCAATGATGAGATACAGCATATCGGACAGCAGCAGCTGGCATGATGCCGGCGCTCAAAAGCACTCAAAAAGGATGCAGCGTGAAATGCATTTCAACCTTTCACGCTGCACCCTTTCTTTATTTTATGCAGGAATCCGTCCCCTGCTTTCGCTCTCTGTCATGAATCCGCCGGCGGTCATCAGTCCTCATACCCGTTCGGATTATTGCTCTGCCATCTCCAGGAATCGGCACACATCTCCCGGATGCCGTACTGTGCTTCCCAGCCAAGCTCTCTCTTCGCCTTATCTGCGTTGGAGTAGCAGGTCGCGATATCGCCCTCACGTCTCGGTTTGATCACGTAAGGAACCTTCACGCCGTTGGCTTCCTCGAAGTTCTTCACCATATCCAGCACGCTATAGCCTGTGCCTGTGCCGAGGTTATAGATGCAGAGTCCCGCTTTCTCCTCGATCTTCTTAAGCGCCTTCACATGGCCGAGCGCCAGATCTACTACATGGATATAATCGCGGACGCCCGTGCCGTCATGGGTATCGTAATCATCGCCGAAGACACCCAGCTCTTTCAGCTTGCCCACTGCAACCTGTGTGATGTAAGGCATCAGATTGTTCGGGATACCGTTCGGATTCTCACCGATGGTACCGCTCTTGTGCGCGCCGATGGGGTTAAAATAACGAAGCAGGATCACATTCCATTCCGGATCAGCCTTCTGCATGTCGGAAAGCACCTGCTCCAGCATGGATTTCGTCCAGCCGTAAGGATTCGTACACTGTCCCTTCGGGCACTCCTCCGTGATCGGAATGATGGCCGGATCGCCGTACACGGTCGCCGAGGATGAGAAGATAATATTCTTCACGCCGTTCTTACGCATCACGTCCACCAGTGTCAATGTGCCTGCGATATTGTTCTCATAATACTCCCAGGGCTTCTGTACGGATTCGCCTACCGCCTTCAATCCTGCGAAATGAATACAGGAATCGATCTTCTCCTGTGCAAAGATCTTCTCAAGCGCTTCCCTGTCCAGAATGTCCGCCTTGTAAAATTTCACCGGCTTCCCTGTGATCTTCTCCACCCGCTCAAGAGATTTCTCACTGGAGTTCGACAGATTGTCCACGACCACCACTTCATACCCTGCGTTTTGTAACTCTACTACCGTGTGGGAACCGATATAACCGGCGCCGCCCGTTACCAAAATTGCCATTTTAATGTACCCGCCCTTTCTTTTTGTGCCGCCTTGTGAAAATGTTAGCCGACTGTGTCCGCAGACCGCATCTCCGTCACAGTTTAAAACCACTTATGCAGCCTCTTCCCTGTTGTCTGAATCCGGTTCTGTTCGGCATTTCAAGGCATTGTCTGTTCCTTATCCTACTGATAGTGTACACTTAAAAGTTTGGTTTATTCAATAGGAGAATGTTATTCAAACCTGTCAAAATGTTTACAGCTCGATTCCGTTCTCCTGACACAGCACTCTTGCGCTCTCCACCGAGTCAATCCCTGTCTCATTCTTGATCGGCGCAAACTCACGATTTCTGACTACCTCATAAGGCAGGCAGGAATCCATCTCATGCACAAGGTCAAGCGCCAGCTGCTCGAATTTATAGCCGTTGGGCTCCTCCGGCTTCACCGGCCGGCCCTGTTCATCCAGATGGGGAATCTTTTTCTCCACGATATGCAAAGGCAGCCGCCCCGCCGCGATCTCCCACAGATCCTTCTGTCTGAACAGATAATTCAGGATCACGCCATACTCATAAGCCGGTTCGCCCTGCTCATCGACAGCGTCCATCAGTTCCTGCGTCATATCATAATATTCCACGATGGAGGGCCTGCCGTCTTCTAAGCAGATCGCCCCTACCCGCTCGTCGGGAGCGTTCTTCTTCACTACTTTTGCCCCCGAAGCGCTGCCCGTGGCGATCGTCGCGCCTACGAAACAGGGATCGGCAATGCGCTGCAGCACATTGTCCACCGCGAACACATTCAGCCACTCAACGCCCGCCTCCTTCACCTGGTCTGCCACACCCCATTTGATCATGGACAGAAACCACCCGGCGTTGCCGTTGGGAGACGTGGACATCTTATACTTCTCTTCCATATATACTTTGCCGTTATAATCGGAAGCAGGCGCCATATCCTGCATGAAAAAGGTCACATAGTCAGGATTGTAGCCGAAGTAATCCTTTTCTTTAAAAAAGGCCTGCGTCACCTCATGGTTCTTGTCACTGGTCATCACATAGAGCGGGATCCACGCCCCGGCCTGGTGTACCACATCCAGCAGATTCTCCACCTGCCGCTGGAAAATATAGACCTCTTTCGTCAGCCCGATGTTATAAGTTCCCTTGGGGACATCGGCCCCCAGTCTGGTGCCCATGCCGCCCGCCAGCATGACCGCTCCCACCTTGCCGGCGCGGATGGCCTCCAGTCCGGTCTGCACAAACTCCTCCCGCCGCTCTTCGATCTGGGACAGCTTCATCACCTCGATCGGTGTGATCTCCCCCCGCGGGTTCAACTCCTCCTTATGCAGACACTGCGCCAGCACAGCCAGATCCGTATCCATGATCTGCGCCAGCAGCGCCTCCTTCTGCGCGTCGCTCAATTCCTCGTAATACTGTAAGACATGCAGCTGTCCATACTTCTTCAGTTTGTCGTATGCCTCCTGATATCCCATGTTCTTCTCCCTTTTTACCGTTTCCCTGTGACCCTGCCGCTGACCGGTTCACGTTCTTTTCTTTTCCTGTTTCTTTCGTAAAATATTGTTCCGCATAACAGTTTTCTATATTCTACCATGAAGCGCATTTTGTCTCAATCCATAAATACTGTATTTTTAACCGGTCCGCAGCATTCTTTCCGCCTGCTTCCGCACAAAGAAATACGCCGGAATCAGGAACAGATCCGCAAAGATCCACGCCAGCGGGTTCGCAAAGCACACCGCGGTAAATCCAAACAGCGGCACCAGCACGAACCCGGCCAACCCCCGGGCCAGCATCTCGAAGGCCCCCGCAAACACGGCCAGTCTGCTGAATCCCATGCCCTGTATCAGAAAGCGGACAATATTCACCATTGCCAGCGGAAAATAGAATATCACATTTCTGCGGATGTAATAGCAGGCATCCTCCAGGATCGCCCCTTCTCCTGCCTCCAAAAACAAAAGCAGAAGCTGTCTTCCCGCCACAAACACCACCGCAATGGCAATAAAAGAATAGAGCAGCCCGAGGATCGTGCAGGATTTCAGACCTTTTCCCACACGTTCCAGATTCCCCGCTCCCATATTCTGTCCGCCGTAAGTCGCCATCGTAGAACCCATGGCATCAATGGGACAGGCCATCAGCATACTCAGCTTGCTGCCCGCCGTCACCGCCGCCACGGCGTCGGAACCGATCCCGTTGACGGCGCTCTGCAGCACCACGCTGCCGATCGCCGTGATCGAATACTGCAGCCCCATGGGAATTCCCATATTGCACAGCTTGAGCGCATAGCCCCTGTTCCATCGCCAGTCGTTCTTTGCCAGCTTCAGGATAGCATACTTTTTCTTCATATAAATAAGGCAGCATATACTGGCCACAGCCTGCGACACCACCGTGGCCGCTGCCGCTCCCGAAACACCCATATGTAATACGATGATGCACAGCAGATCCAGAAAAATATTCAGCACCGCCGACAGCACCAGAAAGATGACCGGCGTCCTGCTGTCCCCCAGCGAGCGAATGATGGCCGCCGTCATATTGTACAGATACGTAACCGGGATTCCGGCAAAAATAATGATGATGTAGGCGTAAGAGCCGTCGATGATATTCTCCGGTGTCCGCATAAGCTGCAGGATCGGCCGGCAAAGCAGCATCACCACGATCGTCATCACCACCGCAGAGGCTGCCGACAGGCGCACGCAGTTTCCCACAAATATGCGCAGATCATCCTCATGGCCCGCACCGAATTCCTGCGCGATCGGAATCGCAAACCCATTGCACACGCCCATACAGAATCCGATGATCAGGAAATTCACAGAACCGGTCGCCCCCACTGCCGCCAGCGCATCCACACCCAGATAATGCCCTACGATGATGGTATCCACCATACTGTAGAGCTGTTGAAAAAGCAGGCCGAACAGAAGCGGCACTGCAAAGCCGAGGATCAGCCGCATAGGGCTGCCTTTTGTCATATCCTTTTCCATAATAAAAACCATGCTCCCTTCTCGATGTGCAGGCCTGTGCCTTCAAACACAGCGCTGCCACCAGAAACTTTATCAGCCTGTCAAAAAACCGGCCGCACAAAATATATTCAAAACACCAACAACATAGCACATTCCCTGCCAAACTGCAATCATTATTTCCCCACTGTGGCGAATCCCCTTTTTTACAGACGTCAAAAGACACCCCGGTGCAAAAACAGTAACAACCGGGGTGTCCTTTTCTATGGTAAAGCAATAAGGAAGAACTATATTTGACGGGCAGATTTTATCTGGCAAGACGTATCACATTCCAGCTCTTCTTTCCGAAAACGGTGTACAGCACGCCGTCTTCCACTCTGGCATTGCCGCCGGCCTTCGGAACGACACGCTCAGGATTCGCCTCCGTATTCACCGCTTTCAGGTCTTCGTTGTGCATCACGATATGCTCCTGTACCCGATAGCCCGCATACTGCCTGAGATCCAGCGTCACTTCCATGTCCTCTTCCAGATCCTTGTTGACTGCAAAAACTACCACTTCTTCTTTTTCGCCGTTGTCTACGACCACACAATCCAGATACGGCGCCTCGCCGTGCTTCTTCGCCTCATAGACGGGAGACTTCACGATGGTATTCAAAACCGTGCCCTGTCCCAGCGTCGCCGCATGCATATAAGGATAAAAGATGGTCTGTCTCCACGCTCCGGTATCGGAGGTCATGATCGGCGCGATCACGTTGACAAGCTGCGCAAGACAACCGATCTTCACACGGTCCGCATGTCTGAGCATGGTGATCAGCATACTGCCCACCAGAAGCGCATCTTCGAAATTATAGACATCCTCCAGCTGGTGCGGCTTCTGGATCCATTTCTCCAGCTTCTTGTCCGCCTCATTGGAGTGATACCATACATTCCACTCGTCCAGTGAGATATTGATATTCTTGCTGCCGTGGTGCTTGCCCTTTACAAAATCACAGATGGATACCACCGTAGTGATAAAACGATCCAGATCTACACTGCTTGCCAGGAAACTGGCGGAATCATTGTCCGCATTGCCGTAATACTGGTGCATGGAAACATAGTCCACCGTGTCGTAACACTCGTCAAGCACTTTCGCTTCCCAGTCGCCGAAAGTCGGCATATGGGAGTTGGAACTGCCGCATGCCACCAGTTCGATGGAAGGGTCCAGAATCTTCATGGCCTTGCCGGTCTCATTGGCCAGCCTTGCGTATTCTTCCGCCGTCTTATGGCCGATCTGCCAGGGGCCGTCCATCTCGTTGCCCAGACACCAGGTCTTGATATTGTGCGGCGCCTCATACCCGTGAGACTTGCGCAGCTCGCTCATCTGCGTGCCGCCCTTGAAGTTACAGTATTCCAACAGCTCCTTCGACTCCTGAATGCCTCTGGTGCCCAGATTGACCGCCATCATAACGTCCGTGCCGGCCTTCTTCGCCCAGTCGGCAAATTCATTGAGTCCGAACTGATTCGTCTCCACAACCTCCCAGGCAAGATCCACCTGGCTGGGGCGCTTCTCCTTCGGTCCCACGCCGTCTTCCCACTTGTAACCGGATACGAAGTTGCCGCCCGGATAACGCACGATGGGCACACCGCACTCCTTTACCAGCGCCAGCGTATCCTTGCGGAATCCCTGTTCGTCCGCAAAAGGACTCTCCGGCTGATAGATGCCCTCATACACCGCTCTGCCCAGATGCTCGATAAAAGAGCCGTAGATCCTCTTATCAATGCCGCCCACGATATATTCTTTGTCGATGATCACTTGTGCTTTCTTCATTTTTTCCTCCATTCCGAAGCGCTTTGCACTGAGGACGCGGGCAGAATTTCAGATTCTGCTCTGCTCTTCTTTATTTCCGCAGATCCCGGTTTCAAACCGCTGCCGCTTATGCCGCAGACAGCCAAACAGACTTTTATGCCGTTCCTGCGGTATCCGCTGTAACAATAACCTCATTCTATCAAAAACAGCGAAAATTGCCATATCTTTTCTTCCGTTCTATTTGACTTTTTTTCCGATTTTGGATACCATGAATTTGATACTAAGGTACGCTGCTCCCGGACGTTCCGCTCTCTGCGGCACCCGGCTCATCACACGCGCAAATCCCCGCCAGAAAGGAATCCCCGCCATGTTCTATCCCGGCTACTGCGACTACAACCGTTCCAATCCCGACTATGACATGATCAACCGTCCCTCCGGCAGCGGAGATTATCTGTTCCTCTATCTGATCACCCCCATGAGGATACAGCTTGGTACGGAGACGATCGTTACAAAAGAAAACGCCTTCCTGCTCTACACCCCGGGAGAGGCGCAGATCTATCAGGCGGTCAGGCGCTTCAAAAACAGCTTTGTTCATTTTACCTGTGATGAGGAAGATTTTCTGAAAGACTACGATCTGCCCGCCAACCGGGTCGTCTACCTGCCCGATCCGGGCGCCATGAATACGGTGCTGCGAAGCATCTATATGGAAAATGTGTTAAAACAGGATTTTTACCCGGAACAGGCCGACATGCTGCTGCGCCAGCTGTTTATCCTTTTTTCCAGACAGCTGCACACCTGGCCGGACGGTTCCGGCATTCCGGCCGACCTCTACGAACAGTTCCGAAAAGCGCGGATCCAGATCCTGACCCATATCACCGATGCGTGGAACACCGAGAGCATGGCCGCCCTGACCAATCTGGGCGTCAGCCAGTTCTACAACTATTATCATCTCTTCTTCAACCGCTCTCCCAAGGCTGAGCTGTTGGAGGCCAGACTGGAGCGCGCCAAATACCTGCTGCGTGTGGAAGCCATGCCCGTAGGGCAGGCCGCCGCACAGGCCGGCTTTGCGAATCTGTCCCATTTTGCACGTTATTTTAAGAAGGAGTGCGGTATGACGCCCTCGGAATATGGGCGGCCCCCGGTCTGAAATACCTTGCGGAATCTGCATACATCCTGTACATATCCCGCACGAAAAAGAAAACACACAACAGTATTGACAAAGCCTTCATCGTGAGAGTATCCTTAGATAACATTGCACAAAAGCACGGAGGTTTTTTCTATGAACACGAAAACAAAGGGCATGTTCTCGAACAGCAGATTTTATTCCCAGATCTTTCGGCTGGTGGTGCCGATCATCATCCAGAATCTGCTCAGTGCAGCAGTCAATTCCGCTGACGTAGTGATGCTCAACTATGTGGGGCAGTCCTCGATCTCGGCCGTGTCGCTTGCATCCAATTATGCAAGCGTTCTCTTTATGGTCTTCTATGGACTGGGCACCGGCGCCACGATATTGAGCGCACAGTACTGGGGCCGGAAGGATCTGCAGGCAATTCAGGTGATCGAAGGGATCGCGCTGCGCTTTTCCCTGCTGATCGCGCTGGCTTTCTCGGGCTGCGCCCTGCTGATACCGGATAAAATGATGCGCATTTTTACGACAGACGCGGAACTGATCCAGATCGGCGCCGGCTATCTACGGGTGATGTCCGTCACCTATCTTTGTTGGGCCATCGTGGAAGTTTATCTGTCCATCCTGCGCAGCATCGGACAGGTGACCATCTCCATGGTACTGAATATCGTCGCCTTTTCACTGAATATCCTGCTGAATGCCGTCTTTATCTTCGGCCTGTTCGGCGCACCGAAGCTGGGAGCCACCGGCGTGGCCATCGCCACCGCCCTCTCCCGTATCGTGGAACTTCTGGGCTGCTTCCTGGTATCCATGTTCAGCAAAGACCTTAAGTTGAACCTGGCTTACCTGTTCATCCGCAACAAAGTGCTGCTGAAGGATTTCATCCACCTGTCGCTGCCGGCCCTGGCCAATGATATCTCCTGGAGCGTGGCCTTCTCCATGTATTCCGTGATCCTGGGACATCTGGGCACAGACGCCGTGGCCGCCAACTCTCTGGTGGTAGTAGTCCGCAACTTCGGTACCGTTCTCTGCTTCGGAACCGCCAGCGCCGGCGGCATCCTGCTTGGCAACGTAATGGGGGAAAATGACATGGAGCGCACGAAAGAATACGCCTCCAAACTGATCCGGCTGACCATCCTCACCGGCGCCATCGGCGGTGTCATCATCCTCGCCATTACCCCCTTTGTGCTGCATTTCGCGGCCCTAACGGAGACGGCCATGCATTATCTGAAATACATGCTGCTCATCAACAGCTACTATGTCATGGGAGCGGCCGTGAACACGACGCTGATCGCCGGTGTATTCCGCGCCGGAGGAGATACACGCTTCGGACTGATCTGTGATACGATCGATATGTGGTGCTACGCGGTGCCCCTTGGCTTCATCGCCGCCTTCGTATTTAAACTGCCGGTGTTAGTCGTCTATTTCCTGCTCTGCACCGATGAATTCGTGAAATGGCCCTGGGTCATCAAACGCTACCGGAGCGGGAAATGGCTGCAGAATCTTACGCGTGATAATCTTTTTACCGAGGAGAACAGCGGATCCGGATCAGAATAGAAACCAGACGAACGGATAAAGTCGAACTAAGAAAGGACACCTGACATGCTATACTACGCAGCGCCGATGGAAGGCATCACTACCTATATCTACCGCCGGGCGCACGCACGTTTCTACGGCGGCATTGACAAATACTTTACGCCCTTTATCGCTGGCAAAAAGATGACCACCCGGGAAATGAGGGACATTCTCCCGGAAAACAATGCCGGCGTCGCGCTTGTGCCGCAGATCCTTACCAACAAAGCAGATGATTTTCTGGAGATTGCGGACCGGCTTGCCTCTTACGGGTACGACACCGTCAATCTGAATCTGGGTTGTCCCTCCGGTACTGTCACCGCCAAGAAGCGGGGAGCCGGATTTTTAGGCGAACCGGAAGCTCTGGATGCCTTTCTTTATGAGATTTATGAAAAATGTCCCCTGCAGATTTCCATCAAAACAAGGCTCGGCATCTCGGATCTGAAAGAGTGGGAGCGCCTGCTGGACATCTATGCCAGATACCCGGTGCAGGAACTGATCGTCCACACCCGTCTGCTGCAGGAATTCTATACGGGTGCACCGCATCCGGAGGCTTTTGCCATGGCTCTGTGCCGGCTGCGTGATACGGCCGGAGAGTCTGCGCGCTCCGCCGAAACTGCACTTTGTTATAACGGAGATATTCTGTCTGCGGAAAGTCTGTCGGATATCCAGGCCAGCGTCGCCGCCTGGATCCACGGTCCCGGCCAGCGTGATGAGAATAACAAAAATAACAGGACCGGCGAAGCAGCTCACACTGCCCTCGGCACTCCTGTTATGGATCGTATCATGATCGGCCGCGGCCTGCTGCGCAACCCTGCCCTGGCCAGGCAGCTGCAGACTGGATGCCTCCCGGACGCCGCTTCACAGACAGCTTCGCCAGACCTGTCCGGCACAGGACCGGCGGCTTCTGACTGTCACCACAGCCGTCAAGACGCAGAAACACTCCGCGCCTTTCATGATGTCATTCTGAACGATTACCGCGGGATCATGTCCGGAGATCTTCCCGTCTTATTTAAGATGAAAGATTTGTGGACCTATATGATCACGGCTTTTGCGTCTTCCGCTCCCGCACAGTCCCCGGAAGACCCTGACAAACGGACGGTGGAGAAGCATCTGAAGAAAATCCGCAAAGCCGACCGGATCCCGGAATATCAGATCGCCGTGGACGGCCTTTTCAGGGAATGCTTCGTCCGTTGACAGATATGCTCTACATTCTTTTTCCAGCATACGATACACTGTCGAATATAGTAAACGACATAACAAATTTCTGTTTCCGGCTCTTACAGGAGCCATATACGGAAGCGCCTACAAGGCCGAAAACGAAATTTCTAATGTCGTTAACTATAGATGCCACATGACAACAGGGGTGAAAAGCACTTTCACCCCTGCGCGTATCTGGTCAAAAACTGTTTCGTCCGCTCCTCCTGCGGATGGTCGATCACCTGTCTGGGATCGCCCTGCTCCACGATCACACCCTCATCCATGAAAATCAGCTGATCGGACACGTCTCTGGCAAAGGCCATCTCATGCGTGACGATGATCATGGTCGTCTTCCGGTCTGCAAGGGAACGGATGACTTTCAGCACCTCCCCCGTCAGCTCCGGATCCAGCGCTGATGTCGGTTCGTCGAAGCACAGAATATCCGGCTGCAGCGCAAGCGCCCTGGCGATCGCCACCCGCTGCTGCTGCCCGCCGGACAGCTGATGGGGATAATGAGACATGCGCTCCGCCAGGCCCATCTGTCGAAGCAGCTCCACTCCATGCTCTTCTATCCGTTCATAGATCTCCTTTTTCTTCTGCTTGAAATCGGATTGTTCTTTCGCCAACAGCTTCTCGGAAAGCGTAACATTTTCCAATGCCGTATACTGGGGAAACAGGTTGAAAGACTGAAACACCATCCCGAAATGCAGACGCTTGGTGCGCAGCTCCTTTTCCTGCTCCCGGCGCGGCATGGAGGCGTCAAAAAGCGTCTCGCCCTTCACGGTAATGGAACCCTTGTCCGGCGTTTCCAGGAAATTCAGACACCGCAGAAGCGTCGTCTTACCGGAACCCGAAGAACCGATGATGGCCAGCGCATTCCCTTCTTCCAGCGAAAAGCTGACATCGTCAAGCACCTTCGTATTGTCAAACTGTTTCCCGATATTTCTCACTTCCAAAATCGCCATGATCTTTCACCCTTTCCTATATTCCTATAGTAAACTTACATCATGCTCAGCCTTCCTCTATTCTACCTGAAATAATCCAGCTTCCGTTCCATATAGTTAAACAGCAGCGTCAGCACGCCTACAAAGATCAGATAGAACACGCCCGTGTAGAACAGCGGCCAGGTCAGGCCGTTGCTCTTCATAAAGGAATATCCCGCAAAAGTCAGCTCATAGGCCGCGATCATCCGTGCCAGCGAAGTATCCTTGACCAGCGTGATGACTTCGTTGGACAGCGGCGGCACCACCCTTTTTACCATCTGTAAAAGCGTAATGCGGAAAAAGATCTGGCTTCTGGTCATGCCCAGCACTTCCCCGGCCTCCCGCTGACCTGCCGGAACACCTTCGATCCCGCCCCGGAAGATCACAGAGAAATAGCAGGCATAGTTGATGCTGAATGCCACCACAGTAGCCGTGATACGGCCGCTCTCATTGCCGCTCCATATATTGTGCCCCAGCCAGAGTCCTGGCCCATAGAAAATAATGATCAGCTGCAGCATCAGCGGTGTGCCGCGGATGATCCACACCAGCACCTGGATCAGATACCGCAGCGGCCTCCACCTTCTCATGGAACCGAACGCCAGCACCAGCCCAAAGGGCAGCGAGAACAACAATGTAAATAGAAAGATCTGAAACGTCGTCAGCAGACCGTCCAGCAGAACCTGTGTCACATTCCAAAACATAAAAATTTCTCCTTTATTCCGCAGGCACCACGATGACCTGCGCATTGTTGCAGTAAGCGTTGGTGCATTCCATCGCCGACGTAGTCTCTGCGGTCAGCGTCATGCCATTCCATACCACATCAATATTTTTCGATTCCAGCTCCATGATCTTGTTATCCCAGTCGATCACTACGAACTGCGCCTCTACCCCCAGCTTCTCCGCTGTCAGGCGGGCCATATCCGCATCAAATCCGACCCACTCTCCGGATTCATCCTGATAATCCATCGGCTCAAACTCCGTGATCCCTACGATCAGGCTTCCTTTTTCCTGAATATAAGCCACATCGCTGTCTTCCGCAGAAGCCGTGAACTCCGCTTCGGCCTGCTCCACCAGCGCTTCCTGCACCCCGTAGGCCGCTGCCGTCTCTTTCATGCTGCCATCGGCGTAACTCTCTCCAAATACGGCATTGATATAAGAAGCCAGGTCAGAACCCTTACGGCATCCCACACCGTATTCCTCCGTCGTCAGTTCCGTTGTGTGCGTCAGTCCCGGATAGCTGGTGCCTTCCCCGATCATGGCGCCTGCCATCAACAGATCAATGATCGCCGCATCGGATGTGCCGGCCGCAACCTCCATCAGCGCATCGGCCTGGGAAGCTACCACATTCGTCTGCAGGCCGTTATCCTGCGCCGCCGCTTCCCCTGCGGAACCTGCCTCTACCGCATACACAAGGCCCGTATCTACAGAAGACTCAGCGCCGTCTGCCGCCGCTGTGCCATCTGTGCCGGCATCGTCTGTCTCTGCCGCCGCATCCGTACTTTCTGCCGCTCCCGTTTCCGCATCCTGCGCCGCGTCTTCTGCCTGTGCGCTCTCCGCCTCGTTCGCCTGTGTGTCTGCCGCTTTACCTGCCGCGTCGCCGCATCCTGTCAATACCGTACCCACTGCCATGGATACCGCCAGCATCAGTGCAAATTTCTTTTTCATAAGCTCTCCTCCTTTGGTCTGCGGTCTTTATTTCGTATACTTCGTGATACCGCAAATCCGAATTGTATTTTATCATGGTAGTGCACTAAAGTAAAGAGGAATTTTTATCTACTGATTAGAAATAGTAACAGTTCAGCCCAGCACTTTGCATTTACTGCAAAGTGCGTGAGAATTCGTAAATTTTGCCAAAGGAATCTGCCCCTCGCCACAGGCGACTTGGAATGGGCAGATTCCGTAACAGAGAAGCCGAAGGCTGAACTGTTACTAGAAATAAGAGGATTCTCCCCTTATTGTGTTGAAAAAGAAAAATTTATGAAATATAATAACTATAAGTACTCGTATAACCCACGATCACATCAAGAAATTCAAGGCAGGTATCTCACAATGACAATGCAGAAAGAACAACCCCTCAAACCACCAAAGCACAGCCGTGAAAATGTCCGCATCACCCTGAACATTGCATGGCCGTCTATCGTGGAGTCCTTTTTCGTGGCCTTTGCCGGGCTGGTGGACTCGCTGATGGTAAGCTCCCTTGGCTCCTACGCGGTGGCCGCCGTGGGCCTCACAACACAGCCCAAGTTCGTGGGCTTATCAGTATTCTTTGCCGCCAATGTGGCGGTCTCGGCTCTGGTCGCCAGGCGGCGCGGGGAGGAAAAGCCCGCGGAAGCCAACCGCATCCTGAGCACGGCGATCGCCTTTATCCTGGTGGTGTCGGTCATCTTAAGCGTCCTGCTGGTGACATTTGCCAGCCCGATCATCCGCCTCTGCGGCTCCACGCCGGAGACCCATGACAGCGCGGTCGCCTATTTCCGCATCATCATGGGCGGTATGATCTTTAACTGTATTCAGATGGGCATCAATTCCGCACAGCGGGGTGCCGGTAATACGAAGATCACCATGCGCACCAACGTAACTTCCAATTCCATCAACATTATCTTCAACTATCTGCTGATAGGCGGACACTTCGGCTTCCCCGCCCTGGGGATCCACGGTGCGGCGCTGGCGACGGTTCTCGGCACCGTTGTCGCCTCCGTCATGAGTGTTCTCTCAATCCTGAAACCCGACGGCTTTATCAGCATCCCTTATATCCTGAAAAACAAGATATGGCCGGCGGCCAGAACCTTACATAACCTGATCCATGTGGGCTACAGCGTTTTCTTCGAGCAGATCCTGATGAGGATCGGCTTTATGATGACGGCCATCATGGCGGCCAAACAGGGGACCGACGCCATGGCAGCCCATCAGGTGGGCATGAATATCATGGGCCTGTCCTTCTCCTTCGGAGACGGCCTGCAGTCTGCTGCGGTGGCGCTGATCGGACGCAGCCTGGGCGCCGGTGACGAGAAGATGGCCAAAGAATTCGGCAGCATCTGCCGGATGTTCGGCGGCTTTATCTCCGCCGTCCTGGCCGTACTCTACTTCTTCGGTGCCGAACCGCTGCTGGGTCTGTTTTTCGAGGAGGCGCATATCGTGGCCATCGGCGTCGGCATTATGCGTGTCATCATCTTCGTAGTCGTCTTTCAGATCAGCCAGGTGGTATACATGGGCTGCCTGCGCGGCGCGGGGGACACACTCTACACGGCGGCCGCCTCTACCATCAGCGTCACCTTTATCCGCACCCTGGCTTCCTGGCTGGGCGGCTATGTGTTCGGCCTTGGCATCGTCGGTATCTGGCTGGGCGTGCTTGCAGACCAGATCTCCCGTTTCCTCTTTGCATCCATACGGTTTAAGCAGGGGAAATGGACACAGATCAAGATCTGACCGCACACAAATGTGCAGTGCTTTCGGAGAGCCGCTGCGGCCTCTGCCGGAGCTTCGTCCTAAGGATGAACTGTTACCGGAATTTTACACGTCACACATGCCCCATGCGTCACCGGGTCATTTTCCAAAAGCAGCTCTCCGTTATGCTGGCGCACAATGGTATCGACGATATACAGTCCCATACCATAGTGCGCCTTTGCAGTCGTGCGGCTCTCATCCTCCATATAGAACTGCTCCTTCCCCCGCTTAAGCGCCTGCCCGGAAAAACCCGGTCCCGTATCCGATATGGTAAAGATAAGACAGCTTCCGTCTTCCGCCGCCCGGAAAGAGACCGTTCCGCCCCGGGGCGTGTGTTCCACCGCATTGTCCACAAGGTTCAGCAGCGCTCTTACAAGAAGCCCCGGCTCCGCATACACCTCCCGCTCCCGCAGCTGACAGTCCCACGAAAGTTCTACCTGCCCGATACGGCAGAGTCGTTCTGCCTGTTTCCTGACTTCCCGAAGACACAAAGTAAGATCCGTATTCCGCCTGCAGACGGAAGTTCCGGGTACAGACCTGGTAAATCCGATCAGCATCTGCACATAATTCTGCATCTGCACGGCATTCTCCATCACGCAGTCCGCATACTCCTGCTGTTCGTCCGTCAGCGGCGTATCGGCAAGCAGATCGGCATTCCCCCGTATAAGAGTCAGCGGTGTTTTCAGATCATGCGCCAGTGCCGAGATCTGTTCCTGCTTCCACTGCTCCTGCTTCCACTGCTCTTCCAGCGACTGCCTGAGCGCGGCCCGCATATCCTCCATCGCCTGCAGAATCGCATTGATCTCCCGGATTTTGCCCTTTTCCACCGCAAACTCCAGATCCTGCTTCTGGATCCTGTCAGCCGCCGCGATCAGCGGCGCCATCTTCCGCCGCATACTGCGGCCAAACCGGAGGGCCGTACCTATAATCAGCACCGACGCCATAAGGAAGAACACAAGCAGAATCAATATCTCCGGCGGCGGCAGGTATTTCCTGAGTACCGCAGACTTATACTGCGCCACGATCCGAAAACGCAGCACGCAGTATTCCCCTTCTCTCCGGATAATCTTATAGTATTGTCCGCCGATCTGTCTCCCCGGCTTCGAAAGATTCCCTTCCACTGCCTCCCACGCCTTACCGGCTGCCCGTCCCTGCAGATCTCCGTCCAGGATATGGCCTTCTTCGTCGAAGACCACATACCGGCACAGCTCCGGGATCAGCTCTTTGCTCACTGAATCCGCCTGTTCTATGAGCGGGGTCGCCAGCTTCACCTGCTCTTCCGCATAACGCGCCGGATAAATCCCCTCATTCGACCACATCACGACAAAGAGGGCCGCTGTCAGCAGCACGATCAGCAGTATTCCGGCAAAAAGATACGCAAAGTATTTCAGGTAAAAAAGGCTCAGCGGGATTTCATGTCCCGCATTCTGTGGCTCCCGTTGTTTTTTCCTGTTCTCTCGTTGATATCTCATCTGCTTATACATCCCATTTATACCCGATTCCCCATACAGTTTTAATCGGCGCATAGTCATATTTCTCCAGCTTGCCGCGGATATTTTTGATATGGGTTGCTATGGTCGCCTCATCGCTCTCCCCGTCAAACCCAAACACCTTCTCATAAATCTGTTCCTTCGAAAAGACCTGCCCGTGATTGCGTGCCAGAAACTCGCAGATGGCATATTCCGCCCTGGTCAGCGGCATGACGCTTTCCTCCACCAGCAGCTGCTTTGAGGAAAAATTAAAGCGTGCCTTTTCAAAGGAAATCCCCGAAAAATGCTCTCTTCTCTCCCGCCGCAGATGAGCCGCCACCCGGGCCCGCAGCTCCGCCGCCCCGAACGGTTTGCAGATATAGTCGTCGGCCCCCTTTTCCAGCCCGAATACCAGACTGCTCTCCTCGGAACGGGCCGTGAGAAACAGGATCGGACAGTCCACGCGGCATCGCAGTTTCTCACAAAGCGTAAACCCGTCCGTCCCCGGCATCATCACATCCAGCAGGATCAGATCGAATCCGCTAAGCTCCATCTGTTCCACGGCGCCCGAATCGGCATATACCGTCACCCTGTGTCCGTCTTTTTCCAATATTCTGCGTATCATTGTCAAGATGGCCTTATCGTCATCCACTGCCAGAATCTTTGCCATGGCCTCCTCCTTTTCTCCGCCCGAACTGGGGGAATCTCTCCACTCATTCCTCTCCGCACACACCGTCCCAGCCCTTCGCCCAGATCATAAACGCAAGCAATGATATTAATGTCACAATACTGCAGAGCGCCACAGCCCTGCATGGATCCACCGCCGGCCCTGTCACCGTACTATAGGCAAACATCACATAACCGGCCATCCGATTGGCCCACACCGCCGGTACATAGATCCATACGCCGTCCCCCAGCCCCGTCATAAGCACTGCCGACAGCAGGCTTTCGGCAATGCCCAGACCGATAGTCACACCCTTGTTGAAGCGCATCGCCAGAAACAGATGCAGGATGTAGAGCAAAAGATTCCCGCCCAGCATAATCCCCGCCGCAATCCAGTAAAAGGAATACGCCACCACCCGCTCCTCCATCCAGTAATAGTACCCGCTCCCGAACAATACCGATGTGAGGATAACCGAAAATCCGCCAGACAATACCAAAAGCAGCAGCTTGCTGAAAAAAACCGTTCCCCTGTGCGTTACGGCCAGCATCGACTGATACCTTCCGGCAGCCAGTTCCTGCTCTGCTATTATGGCACAAAACACGCCGATCAGGAAGGGGTATCCCATCCCCATGACCTGAAAAAATGCCTGCACCTTGCCGAAACTGTCCCACGGGGAAATTTTATAATAGAAGAGAAATGCGCCCGCCATTACAAAAGGAATCGCCAGATGCGCCGCAAAAAGCGCGGTATTTTTTATTTTCAGAAAATCTGCCCGCAGGCAGCGTAACACTGTCTTCATTTTTTACCTCCATTCCGAAGCGCTTTGCGCTGAGGACGCGAGCAGAATTTCAGATTCTGCTCTGCGATCAAGGAGTTTGTGAC
>ERZ808037.233-NODE-233-length-58803-cov-36.474849_pt1 | contig 58803 bp, 52 predicted proteins | sample MGYA00380190_ERZ808037 | MGnify/ENA primary metagenome ERZ808037 (study PRJEB31490, sample SAMN06133399) | mouse gut metagenome | isolation source: J9 | host: mice | place: China: Chengdu | collected 2015-05 ... | reverse complement strand
TCGTCAAACTCTACGCCTAAACTTTAACATTTCTAATCCGCGATTTTAACAAATGCACCGTAATTTCGGCTTGAGCCATAATTATATGTTACCCGATCCTCCCCAATACTATAAATGTCAGCATTGCGGATAAAAGAAAGCAATGCTGTCGCTTATGAGTGAAGATGACTTTGGAGACTGGTATCTCAAGATATATTATCGCAAAAAAACAAAATTAATTAATATGAATGACAAGTATATAGAAATTCTTGCGGATTTTACAGAGGCATGGAATACTCTAAATCCGGAACTCATAATACAACATCTATCACCTAAGTTCATTTACGATTCACAATGGGTTTTCAACTCTCTTGACTACCATGAATACAAAGACTATATCCGTGGAAAATTTGAGACTATTCGCAAGACTGGCAGTTCTGTGAAAGCCGAAATGGGTTATAATGAAAGAGGGGAACTATTAATTCAGCTCAATCAAGGAGGGAACATCGCGTTCTATCGTATTCGAGTCGAAAACAATAAGGTTGTTAAAGGAGATTTGTGTATGTTCTAAAGATCCATTTATTTCAATGTACTTGAATGTAAGGTGAACTTTGAAACTGGGCATTTGCCAGTAATTTGCCAGTTAAAATTAAAATCAGCGAGGTAACTTTTTGAAGGTCAATTAGTTAACTCGCTGATATTGTGCCCAGAACAGGACTCGAACCTGCACGCCTCTCAGCACGCGCACCTGAAACGCGCGCGTCTACCATTCCGCCACCTGGGCATCGGGGATGCGCTTCGGCCGGATGTCGTTGGCCCGGCTTTTTCGCTTTGGTTTTGCAAAGGTAAGAAGTTTTTTGAAATTGACAAAATATTGGAGAAAATTTTTACGAAAGATTCCAATTAGAAATTAGCGATTTGGAATTGGCAATTAGCAATTGGCAATTACAAATTACTAATTTCTAATTACTAATTGGCCGGGGGCCAGAGGGTGTGGAAGTGGTTGACGGGGCCATGGCCGTGGCCGATGCGGTAGGTGGCGCCGGCGGCGATGGCGGCGGCGATGTAGTCTTTGGCGAGGCGGGCGGCGGTGTCGAGGTCGGCGCCTTTGGCGAGATAGGCGGCTATGGCTGAGGAGAGTGTGCAGCCGGTGCCGTGGGTGTTGACGGTGTCGACGCGCGGTGTGGTCAGGCGGCTGAACCGGTCGGTTTCGGCGTTGTAGAATATGTCGGTGAGGGTGTCGTTGTCGAGATGTCCGGCTTTGAGCATTACCGAGACGCGTGAGTCGGTGAGGCGCGAGAGCTCACGTGCGGCGTCTTCTAGCTGATCCTGATGGTCGACGGTTTCACCCAGCAGAAGCGAGGCTTCGGGGAGGTTTGGGGTGATTACGCGTGAGTACGGGATGAGTTCGTCGCGCAGGGTAGCTACAGCTTCGGGCTGGAGCAAGGGGTCGCCCGAGGTGGCTACCATCACGGGGTCGAGTACGATGTTGCACACGTCGGGATAGTCGCGGAGCGTCCGGAGCACGGTGCGGATCAGTTCGGAGTCATGGAGCATGCCGATTTTCACGGCATCGACGCCGAGGTCGTCGATTACGGAGCGTATCTGACCTTCGACGATACTGACGGGGATGGGGTGGACGCCGTAGACGCCCACGGTGTTTTCATCTACTACGGCTACCACGGCCGAGGCGCCGTAGACGCCCAGCGCCGAGAAGGTTTTGAGGTCAGCCTGAAGGCCTGCGCCGCCTGAGGGGTCGCTGCCGGCGATGGTAAGGGCTATTTGATATTTCATGTGGAGGAATTTTACTTTCTGAACAATAGAGTCGTTACGGGAAAAGCTGGCGGGGGAATCATACGGGCCACTGCGAATGGCGGTAGGCGGAATCCCAGAAGAGCCATTCCATGCGGGTGGCCTGACGGAACACATGCGTCATCTGCCGGCGTGTCTGCTCCGAAGCGCTGTCGGCCAGCGAGTTGACTATTTCCAGGCAGCGGCGCGTACCTTCGTCGAACGAGGGATCGGAATAGGCTTCGATCCAGGCGGCGTAGGGGTTGCCCTCCATCCGGGCGGTGGCCAGCACATGCTCGCCCACACGCTGATATACCCAGAAGCACGGTAGGATGGATGCTGCCTCTACGGCCACGTTTTCGTAGGCCTGCGCCTTGAGGAATGAGCTGTACAGCTCACATTCGGGCGTTTTCTCGCTTGCGCTGTCGCTTACATACTGAGCGTGCATGCCGCGCTCCATGGCCACGGCGTTGGCAGCGAACCCGAGGAAGGTCTCCACATGCTCCAGATCCTTCAGGCGTGAGGCTATATGGGCAAGCACCCGCGTATAGTCGTCGAGATACAGGTCGTCCTGCCGGATATAGAAGTCGAATGTCGGGCGCGGCAGTGTGCCCATGGCCATTTCGGTGAGGAATGGGAGATGCAGAATCCGGTCGTAGATGTCGGTAATAGTGCTCCACGCGTCGTCGCTCCAGCTCATAATTAAAAGATAGTTAATAGGTTATGGAATAGTTTTTAGTTATGGAAGCCCCAATGCGGCGCAGAGGCTGTCGCAAAGATAATCAGAAATTAATCAGGGCCGTCTGCATCGTAAGCAGGTCGATGGTAAACAGGCGCCCCTCCATCGGCTGGCCGAATCCGCCGGCGATTTTGAGCACCTCGGAAGCCATCACTCCGCCTACAACACACGGCAGGGCGCCGAGCACCCCCTCGGCCCTGGCCGGAATCGCCTCAAGGGCTTCCCGGTCGGGATAAAGCTCCCGGTAGCGGCGTCCGGCCGTATGACCGAACACGCTCACCTGCCCCGTGAAGCCGCCGATGGCGCCATGCACCCACGGCCGACCCGAGCGCTCGCAGGCATCGTCGATGAGATAGCGCGTGGCGAAATTATCGGTGCAGTCGGCGACAATGTCGTAGTGCTCCACAAGATCAGAGGCGTTCGCCGGCGTAATCCCCCGGGGATGAAGGTCGAACTGCGTAGAGGGCGACTGGGCGCGGAGCCTGCGCAGGGCGCACTCCGCCTTGGGGAGCCCCACCTCGTCGGCAGTGTAGAGCGTCTGGCGCTGAAGGTTGGAGAGCGACACCACATCGGGGTCGCACAGGCCGATACGGCCGATGCCGGCCGCCGTCAGGTAGGTGGCCACAGGCGACCCGAGGCCGCCCAGCCCGACTACCAGCACTGAAGCCGCAGCCAGCCGCAGCTGCCCTTCTGGCCCCAGCTGCCCGAGCATCGTCTGCCGGGAATAACGTTCGGCAAAGTCGGAATTTGATGGATTCATACGGGTGAATTTCAGTCGAAACAGCGGTCCCAGTCTTTCCACACCGGCTCGCGGCCCAAGGCGCGTAGGTCGGCAGCCACCTGATCGGGGCTGGTGGGGTCGCTGATGGCAAACTGCTCCAGCGATTCGGGGTTCACGGCGTAGCCTCCCGGGTCGGTCTTCGATCCGGCGCTCATGGTGGTGACGCCCAGAGTGGCCATATTGTTGCGGAATTTATGTTCCTCACGGGTGGAGTATGAGATGTCGACGTCGGGGTCGAAGATGCGGAAAGCGAACGTGAGCTGGGCCAGTTCGCGGTCGCTCATCACGACGTTGGGCTGGAAGCCCGACTCCGACGGGCGCATACGCGGGAAGTTGACCGAATATTTCGTCTGCCAGTAGCGCTTGCGCAGATAGCGCAGATGGCGCGCCATCATCGTCACGTCGGTGCGCCAGTCCTCCAGACCTATGAGTACTCCCATGCCGATCTTATGCACCCCGGCCATCCCCATGCGGTCGAAAGCGTCGCAACGCCATTCGAATTTCGACTTCATCCCGGCGGGGTGATACACCTTGTAACGCTCGCGGTGGTAGGTCTCCTGAAAGCAGGTGACGCCGTTGAGGCCCGAGTGGGTCAGCCGCTCATAGTCTTCGGCCGAAAGCGGCATCACTTCGATGGTAAGATTGCTGAAGTAGGGACGGCACACCTGCAGGGCCTTCTCAATGTAGTCGGTACCGGCCACCACGGGGTTTTCGCCCGTGACAATCAGGAGGTTTTCAAACGGCCCCATCTTCTTGATGGCCTTACACTCCATCTCAATCTGCTCGGGAGTGAGCACCACCCGGGGGATCTTGTTGTGGCGGTTGAACCCGCAGTAGACACACGAGTTGGTACACGAATTGGTGATATACAGCGGGATAAATATCGAGATGGTCTTGCCGAAGCGGCGCTCGGTGATAGCGCGGCTGCGACGGGCCATCTGCTCGATGTAGGGAGCGGCGGCAGGCGAAATCAGAGCCATGAAGTCGCGGTCGGTGAGATTCTCGCGCGACAGGGCACGCTCGACATCGGCCGCCGTCATGGCCATAATGTCGGCCGTGGTCTGCTCCCAGTCGTAATTTTCAGCTAAAAAATCAGAAAACATATCGTGGTATCGTCTTTTTTTAATCGAGGAAAGAGGTCAGGGGCGATGAAGCCTCGGCGCAGTCGGCTATGGCGCCCAGACCGGCCAGATAAGCCTCGCGGCCGGCCTCGGTGGCCTTGGCGAAGGCGCGGGCCATGGCTTCGGGGTCGCCGGCCACGGCGATTGCGGTATTAACGAGCACGGCGTCGGCCCCCAGCTCCATAGCCTCGGCGGCATGGGAGGGCGCGCCCAGACCGGCGTCGACCACCACAGGCACGCGGCTTTGCTCCACAATAATCTTAATCAGTTCGCGCGTCACCAGGCCTTTGTTCGAGCCGATAGGAGCGGCCAGAGGCATCACCGTAGCGGCTCCGGCCTCCTCCAGACGCTTGCAGAGCACAGGGTCGGCCTGGATGTACGGAAGCACTACAAAACCCATCTTGGCCAGTTCCTCCGTAGCTTTGAGCGTCTCCACCGGGTCGGGGAGCAGATATTTGGGATCGGGGTGGATTTCAAGTTTGATAAAATTGGTGCCGAAGGCTTCGCGCGAAAGCTGAGCGGCGAATACGGCCTCTCTGGCATTGCGCACGCCCGAGGTGTTGGGAAGCAGCTGCACTCCGTCGCGCACTATGTGCGAGAGCATCTCGTCCTGGCGGTTGTCCATGTCGATGCGCTTCATGGCCACGGTGACCATCTGGCTGCCGGAGGCGGCTATGGCCTTCGACATCTGGTCGTTGCTGCGGAACTTGCCCGTTCCGACAAAGAGGCGCGAGGTGAAGTCGCGTCCTCCGATGGTGAGAATATCTTTCATGTATGGTTGTAATATTGAAATATCTGTCATTGAGCTGATTCGAGGATTGAGGCCAGCAGCGTGGCCGTCTGCGCCGTCGGGTCGGGAGCCGAGAGGATGGTGGAGCTGGCGGCGATGCCGCCGACTCCTGTGGCCATAATCGCCGGAATGTCGGCAGGGGTAATCCCGCCGATGGCCACGATGGGGATGGTAATCCGCTCGCGGCGGCATTGCTCCACTATGGCGCGGTAGCCCTCGAGCCCCAGGATAGGGCTGAGATTTTTCTTGGTCTGAGTGAACCTGAACGGCCCTACACCCACATAGTCGGCTCCGGCTTCGGCAGCAGCCCGAAGGTCGGCGAAGGTGTTGGCCGTAGCGCCGATGATGGCCTCGGGCCCGAGGCTGGCACGAGCCTCAGCCACCGGCATATCGTTTTTGCCAAGATGAACGCCGTCGGCACCAAGAGGCCTGACCAGGTCGACATGGTCGTCGACAATGAACACAGCTCCGTACTCACGACACATGGCCGCAATCTCGCGCCCCTGCTCCAGTAGGATTTCCTCCTGCGCGTCCTTATGGCGGAGCTGCACCCAGCGGCATCCGCCGGCCAGCGCCTTGCGCGCTCCGTCGGCCAAACCCATCCCTTCGTAGGGATGAGTGATCAGCTGGAGGGCGAAGTCGCGGAGCGAAAATTTATCAGTCGTTTTCATTTCATGGTTTGCGGCCGACCGTGGCAGCCATGCAGCTGTGAGCATGGCGCCTCCGTCCAGTCCGTATGATGCTAATTTGCAAATGTTTGAGTCTGTGACGCCACCAAGACCGTAGATTTCGGTGTGGCGGTTATGCTTGCGCAGACGGCAGATGGCTTCGGCCACCCGGGCGAGAGTGAAAGCCGGCGTGTAGCCCGGCTTGGAAAGACTCTCGTAGATGGGGCTGATGAAGGCATAGTCCACCTCCTGACCGACGCCTTCCAGCTCCGCGAGCGTATGGAGCGAACGGCTTATCAGCCCGCTCCATCCCTGCGGCGCCTGAGGATTGCGGCTGTTGAGATGCACCCCGCCCGCCCCCGGAGCTGAGAAGCCGTCGTGGATGGTGATTCGCGAGCGTAATCGGGTGGGAATCTGCGAGATTAGTCCGGCGATTTGCTCTGGGTCTGCACCGGGCTTGCGTATATGCACACGCGCAAAACCACCATAGTCCGCATCGTCGCTCAGCGCGCGGACTATAGCTTCGGCCTCGCCGGGGTAGAATTCCGGCATGGTAATGGCTATCTTTTTCATCCTCAGGGTTTCCACAGCGATTAAATCGTATGCTGCAGGCGGTCAGCCGCCGCACACGGCGCGAATCACTATTATCTTCATCCCTTCTTTCAGCGGCGTGGCGCCCCAGCGGGTGCGCGGCACCACCGTTTCGCCTACGGCTACAGCCTGACCCGGGCCGGCACATCCTTCTCGCTCAAGCAGTTGAGCGAGAGTGGTTACATCGTCTGCGACCTCGACCGGCCGATTGTTGATCATTACCAACATCTGCGTAAATGAGTTTTTAAACGTTAGTCGAAGGGGGACTGGAGGATGCGGTGGACACAAGTTCTTCCGGCAGCGTTAACTGCATCAAGTTCCAAGGGTATGATCTCAGCCCGCAGTCGTTCCGGGGCACCCCTCTTGTTGTCAATCGGAGGCGTTGGCGCGGGATGAGACAGAAGCTACATGACTCGGCCGAACGCGTCTCCATATTTCAAAAGCAAATGTAGGCATTTTTTTCAAATGTCCCAAATGAATCGCGCGGCTTATTATGACCGTACCTGGCGCTGGGCGGAGGGGCGGAATGCCGCAGAGGCTGCGCCTTCGGTGGGAAGGGCAGCCTCTGAGAGTTCTCATTAACCTGAAATTACCTATATAACCTAAATCTATTTATGAAAAACTATCTTAATCGCTTGTAGACACTATGGGAAAAGGTTGCTTATTTATTGTCTGCTTTATTGTCTGCTTTCTTGTCAAATTTCTTGCCGAAGGGGCGGCCTTCGGGACCAAAGCCGGGGTGGCCGCCATGGTGGCATCCCTTTTTGAAGGCCGGGCCACGCTTTCCTTTAGCGCCTCCGTTTAAATAGGAGTTTTCGAGGAAAGTTGTATACTGCTCGGGGGTGAGAATCGACTTCACGCCGTCGAGATACGATTTCTTTGCGGCGCGGCGCTCTAAGCGGGCAAGCGAATCGACACGCTGTTTTTGTGCCCGACGGGCTTTCATGCGGTCTTTACGCTCGGCACGAACCTTGTCGTTGAGAGCCTTGAGCTCCGATTTCTGGGCGTCGGTAAGGGTAATCCCCTCGAAGCATGCAGGGTCGCACGGACCGAAGTTGCCTTTCGGAGCATCAGGACAGGGAGCCTGATGGCAGGGCGCCTGAGGGCACATATTTTCAGGACATGCAGCGTTATCCTGAGCTTTAGCGTTGAAGCCCATCAGGGCGATGGCTGCGAGCGAAAGGGTCAAAATTTTCTTTTTCATAGTAGTGTATCTGTTGTTTTTATGATTTTGTTTTTATGATTTTCGTACAACTCTAAGATGCAGATAAAACCCCGGAGTTTAAAATCCGGCTCATGTTTAACCGAATTTTAACCATCTGACTGCCAAATCCCTAATTTACTTTAAAATCTTCAGCTCCTGATTTAACTTTGCCCCTGCGGCTGCATCGCTCCCTATGAGATTTTTCGTAATTTTGAGGCCGTAAAAAGAAATATCGCTATGAAACAAATGCGAAAATACCAACGGATGAAGGATGCCCGGTGGGCACTGGAGGTGTTTGACAAGGCGCCGTACGTCACTCTGAGCATGGTACGGCCCGACGGCTCGCCCTATGGGGTGCCGCTTTCCATAGTCAGAAAGGATGAGCAGACCTTCTATTTCCACTGCGCTTTCGAGGGGGAGAAGCTCAACTGCCTGTTGCATTGTTCCACGGTCAGCCTGTCGGCGGTGTCAAAATGCACGCCGGCCTACGAGGAAGAGAAAAACAATTTTACGGAACATTACCATTCGGCCATAGCCATAGGCCGGGCTGAGCAAGTGGTAGACCCCGAAGAAAAGACCGAGGCCCTGCGTCTTTTATGCCGGCGATTTCTGCCTAAACAGATGAGCCACTTCGATGCGGCCATCGAGCGCTCGCTGGCCTGTACGAATGTGGTCAGAATAGTCCTCACCGAGCCTCCGGTGGGAAAATGCAAGGAATAGCTCCAAAACAATCAGTAGCCTATCCCCTGTCTTTGATCGCGAACTTATTTCGGGAGAAGCTGACGCATGGCAGGGCGCATAAGCGGGCGGATGGCCGCATACGGAAGGGTGCAGGAGGGCATTCCGGCGGCGTAGCAGGCGATCTCATACTGCTGGTAGGTGACGTTCATCCCCTTGGTCATGAAGGTTAACCCGGTGGCGGGGAGCGGCAGGGTGTCGGGATCGATGAGCAGCGCGTCGCGAAGCGAATGTATGCCGTCGTCGGAGGCTTCGGGGTTGAAATACTGGGTCCACAGGCCCTTGCGGATCAAGTCGATAAGCTTGGGAGTGGCATCCGGAAGGAAAGTGTTGGCAAACGTAAGCTGCTCTCCATTACCGAGGCGGAACGTGGCAGCCATAGCCGATGTACTCCCGTGAGCACCTCCGAGATAGAAATAGCTGGTGCAGTAATACGTCACAAGACTGTCGGTCAGAAATTCCTTGCCGAAATTGATGTCGGCTTCGTAGCCATAGCTTACGCCGATACCCTTCATAGCCTTTATATTCTCCTTGGCATCAGCCATATACAGCCGTCCTACCTGGTCAGCCAGCGACTGTCCGGCGGCAAGCTGCGGGTGCGCGTCCTTGTTTTCCGACTGGCTGATAAGGATGTTGGCCAGCCAGTGGCGCACACTGTCGACTGCCGGCGACTCCCCTTCGGGATACTCTCCGCTGATCTTTACGCGGCCTTTAATCCCCTGTATATCTATGGAATCGGCAAAGAGCGCCGGGACAGTGGCAAACGCCTGAGCGTTCACCTCCTCCGCGGTTGCCGCGCCGTCGGCGGCTGTATCATTTGCGTTAGAGTGGCTGCTGCAGGCGCACATTGCAGCTGATAGCAGCGCCGCTAAAAATAATATGCTGAGCTTGTTCATTAGGTTTCGTTGGTTGGTAAATGGTAATCTTCGTCCGCAAAGCTACACAATTTCTGCGAACGTCATCTATTACTTTAATGAAAAAAATCGGGAAATGTTTGCAGATATCAGATTTATGAGTAAATTTGCGACATCAGAATAATATCAAAATAATATCACTTAAATGGAATCAAAAAACAAGGAACAAGCCTACACAGGCTTTATTATGAATGGCTTCGTCATGCTTGGCCTCATCCTGCTGATTGTCGTAGCCATGGTGCTCCTCATAGTCATGGCAGCCGCCGCCGCCAGCAATACGACCATCTCCATCGGGGCAGTCGGCGCCTTTGTGCTCTTCGTCGCCAACCTCATCCTCACCATCGGCCTGTTCTCGCAGCAACCCAACCAGTGTCGCGTAATGATATTTTTCGGCAAATACCGCGGCACGTTTCATCAGACGGGTTTCTTCTGGGTCAATCCCTTTATGAGCCGTAAGAAGATCTCGCTGCGCATCAACAATATGGACATCGACCCCATCAAGGTCAACGACAAGATCGGCAACCCGGTGATGATCGGCATGGTGCTGGTATGGAAAGTGAAAGACACCTACCGCGCTGTGTTTGATGTGGACACTCCACCCAACACCGCCGTAGTCAACAAGCAGGGCGAAATCACCGAAAACAACGGATTCACCAAAGGGCTCAACTCGTTCGTACGCATTCAGGGCGACGCCGCCCTGCGCGAGGTGACGGGCCATTATGCCTACGACGCCATGGAGCCCGGCGACGAGGCCATAACGCTGCGTTCAGGCGGCGACGAAATCAACGAACTACTCGAAAACAAGATCAACGACCGCCTGGCCATGGCCGGCATAGAAGTGGTGGAAGCCCGCATCAACTATCTGGCCTACGCACCCGAAATCGCCGCCGTGATGTTGCGCCGCCAGCAGGCTTCAGCCATAATTTCCGCCCGCGAGAAGATCGTAGAGGGTGCGGTGTCGATGGTCAAGATGGCGCTCAACCAGCTCTCAGCCGACGGAGTGGTCGAACTCGACGAAGAGCGCAAGGCTGCCATGGTGAGCAACCTGCTGGTAGTGCTCTGCGCTGACGAACCCGCACAGCCCGTAGTCAACACCGGAACACTCTATCAGTAATGCCCGCGCCGAAAAAGACAGCCGACAAGGGATTCCTGCTCCGCATCGATCCCGAGACTATGTCGCTCATTGAAAAATGGGCGGCCGATGAATTTCGCTCTGTCAACGGCCAGCTCCAATGGATCATCAACGACGCCCTGACGCGCTACAAGCGCAAAGGTAAAACCAAGAGACATGATTAAAAACCTGATATTTGACTTTGGGAAAGTACTCGTGGATTATGATTATTTCTTCATAATCGACCGCATATTTTCCACCCACGCCCGGGCGCTCGATTTCTACACCCGCCTGATGGGCGACAAATGGACAGAGCGATTCGACCGCGAAGACATCCCCTTCGACAGCATCATCGGGCAGATGCAGCAGGCCATGCCGCAGTATGCCGCCGAGATAGCGCAGTTCGCACTGCATTACAACGACTTCGTGCTGGGCGAAGTGGCCGGAATGCGCCGGTTGCTGACCGAAAAGAAAGCCGAAGGCTACAAACTTTACGGCCTCTCCAACTGGTGCAGCAAAGTGTACCACACCATGGCAAAGTATCCCATCTTCAGCCTGCTCGACGGGCGCGTAATCTCGTCGGAAGACAAGATCATCAAGCCCGAACCCGAGATTTACGCCCTGTTGTGCGACCGCTACTCGCTGAGGCCCGATGAGAGCGTCTTTACCGACGACGTGGAGGCAAACGTGGAGGCCGCGCGCCGCTTCGGCCTCCACGCCATCCAGTTCAAGAACGCCGGACAATACGAATCCGACCTCCGGGCCATCCTCTCCCGCGAAGGCTCCCTCCCCCGCCCCTAACCTCCGCCCGATGAACTGACATCCGGAGACATCCCAAATAAAATCAGAGAGTTAAGCCGTTTGACTTAGCTCTCTTTTTGCATATTATGCCGCCGGGAATCAGCCGAAGCCCCGGCTTGCATTTTGTTTATCCGAATAGTTCCGAATGAGATCCAAGACGTAAGACGCCTATAGTGTTTTCGGCTTCATAAGCCCATAGACTTATACATGGCTTCTACACTCGATACATCAAGCGGCCCACTCAATTTGCCGGAGCGAGCCTCCTCCATAGCAGCTTTAGTCTCGGCATTGGGTTCATTATAAGCTATATCGAGCAATGCGCACTCAACGAAATTGTTAAGACTGCGATTCTGACGCTTGGCCATCATTTTCAGACGTTCAATTAAATCTACCGGCAAGCGGAAGCTCTGTGCCTTTTTTTGTATTGTTATATCCATAATAACTTTCTTTTGTATGCAAAAAAACATTTATATCACAAATGCAAATAAAACAGATCCATCGCAGGGCCACCGCATCAAAATAGAGAAATATTTCGAGACTCCCGAACAAAGTCGCGCCAAATTACCGAACAAAATCCCCGCCAAATTACCGAACAGTCTTTCGCCAACAAAAGCACCCCGGCGCTATTTACCAGTGCGATAAAGGCTTACCCCTGACAGAGCCATCGCCGGAGACAGCAAGCCCCGGTACCGACTAATATTGCTTAGAATAATAGATGAGAACCGGGGCTTACAGTATGGAGGTTGTTAGCGGGCGGGGTAGCCGACGCAGTTGTTGATTACGGGGGTGGTGCCGGCCGGGAGGCGCAGGAGCGCGGCGAGGCCGGGATAGTCCATCGAGACGCGCGGCACGTTGGCCAGACCTGCGCCGCCGCAGAAGAGGCTTATATTTTGCGATATGATGCCGGCATCGACATTGCCCATCACTTCAGCCAGATGAGCGTCGGGGAAATTGAAGCGCGAAGGGGTCGTGGTCATTACGAAGGCCACAGCGGGAAGCGGGAAATCAGGTTGCGGTCCGCGGATGAGGGCGCGGTGGTCGCCTTCGGCCACGAGCGTCAGGCATTTCTCCGCCGGATTGAAGAGATACGCGCCTTCGGTGGTGAGCAGATATATGTCGACGTCGTGGGCGTTCATGCCCGAGGGAGCGGTGCGGTGACCGTCGGGGCGGTTGATGCCGTCAGCGGCCCACAGGAGGTCGGACAGGTCTTGATCCGTGAGCATTTCGGGAGCAAACGCTCTCTCGGAATGACGCTGGGCGAACGCCTGCATCATGGTTACGGGCCGCGACATATCGGGCTCGTTGAGTTTGATTACTTCGCGAGCCTTGGCATTGAGGCCCGACATCGTAGCATTGATCATAACCGTAAGGATTAATATCAGAAGATGTTTCATTTCCAAAGGTTCTAACAATTACACATCCTATGCGGTTCATCACAGGGCGAAGTAGGCAGCTTCGTCCACGGGTTCCAGCCATTCATTCGAAGTGTTTTCGCCCGGCACGGAGAAAGCCAGATGGGCGAACCAGCTGTCTTTGGCAGCGCCGTGCCAGTGTTTCACATTCGCAAGGATATGGATTACGGTGCCGGGTAGGATTTCCACTGCGGGTTTTCCCTCTTCCTGATACCATCCGCGGCCTGCCACGCCTACAAGCATCTGGCCGCCTCCGGAGGTAGCTTTGTGGATGTGCCAGTTATTGCGGCAGCCGGGTTCGAACGTGACGTTGGAGAACGGAATCTGAGCCGCTGACAGCGGAGCCAGATAGCTGTTGCCGACGAAATACTGAGCATAGGCCGTGTTGGGTTCGCCGATGGGGAAAATCATCTCCTGCTGGAAGCGCTCGCGGTCAGTTGCAGCGTTGGCCGACGCATCGGCATACACCTCTTTGGCCAGACGGAAACCGGCCCAGGCGAAAAAATATCGGGGTGATCATAAATCAGACAATTTGACGAATGTGATGAATCTTTTCTATTTTTAACATTCGTCGGCGCCGGATAGTTTCAAGTTCAGATGATTTCCCTTAATTTTGCAGGGTAAAGATTTAAGGATATGTCCGACCTTCGCCCTCCATTTGTGCAGGCCATGAGCCGAGGCGCCCTGCTGCTCGACGGCAGCACCGGGACCGAATTCATGCGCCTGCGTCTGAGCGAGGCCGACATGCGAGGCGACCGCTTCAGGGAGCATCCCTGCGCTCTTGCCTCCGATTTCGACATCCTCTGTCTGAGCCGTCCGGAGCTGGTCACGTCCGTACATGAAAGCTATCTCAGCGCCGGAGCCGACATCATCGAGACCAACACCTGCTGCGCCATCCGCTTCTCGCAGAGCCGGTTCGGCACAGCCTCGCTCACGGGCGAAATCAACCGCGAGGCCGCACGTCTGGCCGCTGAAGCCGCGGCAAGATATTCCACCGCTGAGCGTCCGCGCTATGTGGCGGGAGCCATTGGCCCCGTGGCGCCCAATGCAGACCCCACAGCCCTGACCGAAGCCTACACCGAGCAGGCTACAGGTCTGATCGAGGGTGGAGCCGACCTGCTTCTTATCGAGACAGCCTTTGACCTGAACTGCACCCTGTGCGCCGCCATAGCATGCCGGTGGGCCATGGAGCGGCTTGGACGGGAACTTCCGGTAGTCTTCTCGTTTACCTCGACCGACCCCACAGGCCGCATCCATTCGGGCCACACCATCGGCGAAATCCTAACAGCCGTGGCTCCATTCCGTCCGGCAGCCCTTGGCTTCAACTGCGGCTCCGGCCCCGCCACTCTCCTGCCGGCCATCGGCAGGCTTATTCAGGAATCGCCCTACCCCATCGTCTATTACCCCTCGGCGGGTCTGCCCCGGTCGGGAGAGCTCCCGTCGCCCGAGGAGTTCGCCGGCATTCTGAGCCCGTTTCTGCCGTCGCTCTCCATTGTCGGGGGCTGCTGCGGCACCACCCCCTCCCACATCGCCGCCCTCGCGCAGCTCATATCGCGGAACACGTCGAAGGTGACATCTCCATAAGCGAAATTTCAGGTTGTTGCGCAGTCAATAATCCAGACATAACTCCGTTATTAAAATAAGAGCCGGTTCTAAACCATAAACTATACCTAACCATGAAACCATTCAACGATAAAGATTTTGTCCTTCAGACCGAGACGGCTCGCCGGCTCTATCACGAATACGCCGAAGGACTCCCTATAATCGACTACCACTGCCATCTCAACCCGGAGTATGTGGCCAACGACCATGTGTTTCCCAACCTGTCGAAAGTCTGGCTGGAGGGCGACCACTATAAATGGCGCGCCATGCGCTCCAACGGCGTTGATGAGAAATATATCACCGGAACGGATACCACCGACTGGGAGAAATTTGAAAAATGGGCCGAGACGGTACCCTACACGATGCGCAATCCGCTCTACCACTGGACTCATCTGGAACTCAAGACTGCTTTCGGAGTGACCGACCTGCTCAACCCCTCGACCGCTAAGGACATCTACGACCGCTGCACTGCCATGCTTCAGACTCCCGAGCGCTCGGCGCGCGGACTGATGAAGCACTACAACGTGGAAGTGGTCTGCACTACCGACGACCCCGTCGACTCGCTTGAGCATCATCTGGCAGTGGCCAATGATCCGACGTTCGGCATCAAGATGCTGCCTACATGGCGTCCCGACAAGGCCATGGCCGTAGAAGACCCCGCATCCTACAAGGCATACATCGACCGGCTGGGAGAAGTGGCCGGCGTCAGCATCTCGAAATTCGCCGATGTCATAGCCGCCCTGCAGAAGCGTCACGATTTCTTCGCGAGCGTGGGCTGTCGCCTGAGCGACCACGGCATCGAGGAATTCTATGCCGAAGAGTACACTCCGGCTGAAATCGACGGTATTTTCGAAAAGATATATGTCCGCGGCGAGCACCTCACCCGCGAGGAGATCCTCAAATTCCGCAGCGCCATGCTGGAGGAATTCGGCGTGATGGACCACGACTCCGGCTGGACGCAGCAGTTCCACTACGGCGCCCTGCGCAACAACAACAGCCGCATGATGGCTCTGCTCGGCCCCGACACCGGCTATGACTCCATCGGCGACTTCACCGTGGCTCAGAAGATGTCGAAATTCCTCGACCGTCTGGCCTCGCGCGACAAACTGGCCAAAACCATCATCTACAATCTCAACCCGCGCGACAACGAGCTCGTGGCCACGATGATCGGCAACTTCCAGGATGGCCGCTACGGCGCCGGCAAGATACAGTTCGGCTCCGGATGGTGGTTTCTCGACCAGAAAGACGGCATGGAGAAGCAGATGACAGCCCTGAGCAATCTGGGCCTGCTGAGCCGCTTCGTCGGCATGCTTACCGACTCGCGCTCGTTCCTGAGCTATCCGCGCCACGAATATTTCCGCCGCACGCTCTGCAACCTCCTGGGCAACGACATAGAGCAGGGACTTCTCCCAGCCTCCGAGATTGATTTCATCGGCCGTGAAATAGTGGCCAAGATAAGCTACGGCAACGCCAAGGAATATTTCAAATTCTGACCGCAGACCCACCGATTCCCATCGTATATTATTAATCAGATGCAGCTCAAGGAATTAAACAAAGCGACGGTGCAGCCCGCCGGGCGCCCGGTGCGCATACTTCAGTTTGGCGAAGGCAACTTTCTGCGCGCTTTTGTCGACTGGCAGATCGACATCGCCAACGAGAAGGGGGTAACGGACGCCGGCGTAGCCGTGGTGCCTGCAGGCGCTTCAGCGCCGGATCGGCCATCAAGCGCCTGCAGGCCCAGGACGGGTTGTACCTTTCCCGGATAATCTACGGGGGTGGTCATCGAAAATTACACTTTTCAACCGGGTTTGCTTCTGGCCACCATATACGGGATGCTGGCCGATGAAGTGAGGGATAGGGGCGTAAAAAAGAATCCTGAAAATCATCCGATTTTCAGGATTCTAACTTTGTCATGCTTTGTGACCCCGGAGGGGCTCGAACCCTCGACCCACTGATTAAGAGTCAGTTGCTCTACCAACTGAGCTACGGAGTCATTATGTCGCGCATCTGTCTGCGAAACGCCTTTCGCAATTGCGTTGCAAAGGTAAAGTCTTTTTTCGAATTGACAAAATTTTTTCCATGATTTTTTTTGCTTACCTTTGCAGATATCCTCTCTCACAGCTCATCCGAACACTTTTCAAACAACCTTATAACAACTCTTCATTTTTTACCCATGAACAGACACATTCGCCTTCTTGCCATCATAGCTGTAGCGATTTGCGCTTGGATGCCGCTGAGCGGCGCCGACTTCACAGCAGCTACCTACAATCTCCGCAACGCCAACCAATCGGATGCCAAGGCCGGCAACGGCTGGTCGCAGCGCATGCCGTGGGTGGCCGGAATGGTACGTTTCCACGGATTCGACATTTTCGGTACTCAGGAATGTTTCCGCCATCAGCTCGACTCGCTGTCGGCTCATCTGCCCGGCTACGCCTGGACAGGCCGCGGCCGCGACGACGGCAAGACTGCCGGCGAGCACAGCGCCATCTTCTACCGCACCGACATGTTCGAACTGCTCGACTCGGGCGATTTCTGGCTTTCGGAGCATCCCGACCAGCCCGGACTGGGATGGGACGCCGTCTGCCCGCGCATCTGCTCGTGGGGTAAATTCCGCCACAAACCTTCGGGCAAGGAGTTCATGTTCGCCAATCTTCACATGGACCACGTCGGCATCACTGCGCGCCGCGAAGGCGCACGCCTCGTAAAGCAGCGCCTTCACGAGATAGCCGCCGACCTTCCCGCCATCGTCACGGGCGACTTCAATGTGGATCAGCACAGCGACTCTTACGCCACCATGACCGCCAACGGCGAGATGCTCGACTCCTACGAAATCGCCTCGATCAGATTTGTGCCTAACGGCACTTACAACGCCTTCCTCACCGACGGCTATACCCCATCGCGCATCGACCATATATTCGTATCGCCCGGCATAAAGGTGGAGAAATACGGAGTGCTGACCGACACCTACCGCAGTTTTGAGAAAGATCCCACAGCCTCGCGTCAGGGCGACTCTCCCGAGGAGGTGAAAATCAAAAACGTCATACCGCGCACCCCCTCCGACCATTTCCCCGTCATGGTGGCCATCGATCTCCCCTGATGCGCTGACCCTCCCCGAAAACTTCTACAACCTTAAATACAGCCATGAATATCACAATGAAAGCCGCAGACGCAGCGCGCAAGACCAACTGGCGCTGGGTGATCTGCTCGCTGCTCTTCTTTGCCACAACAATCAATTATCTCGACCGTCAGGTGCTCTCCCTGACGTGGAAAGACTTCATCGCGCCCGAATTTCACTGGTCTGACTCCGACTATGGTGTCATCACCGGTTTATTCTCGCTGTTCTACGCCATCGTCAGCCTGTTCGCCGGTAAAATCATCGACAAGATGGGTTCGAAAAAGGGTTACCTCCTGGCCATCTTCATCTGGTCGCTGGCGGCAGTGATGCATGCCGGATGCGGCTGGGCCACGATGAAAATCGAGGGCGTGGAGTCGCTTGAGGCTCTCCGCGCCGTAGAGAGCGGATCGGCACTGGCGCTCAGCATCGCGACGGTCAGCGTTTATCTGTTTCTCGGATGCCGCGCCCTGCTTGCCGTGGGCGAGTCGGGCAACTTCCCCGCCGCCATCAAGGTGACAGCCCAGTATTTCCCCAAGATGGACCGCGCCTTCGCCACCTCGATCTTCAACGCCGGCGCCTCGGTGGGCGCACTGGTGGCTCCGCTCTGCATCCCCGTGCTCGCAAAGCTGTGGGGCTGGGAGATGGCCTTCATCATCATCGGTGCGCTGGGCTTCGTGTGGATGATTTTCTGGATGGAATGTTACACCCTTCCCGAGCGCTCCAAGCATGTGAATAAAGCCGAGCTGGCCTACATAATGCAGGACGAAAAAGACGAGACGCCTGCGGAAATCAAAGAGGAAGAGACCAAGACCATCTCTTTCTGGCGCTGCTTCGGCTTCCGCCAGACATGGGCCTTCGTGGCCGGCAAAGCGCTGACCGACGGCGTATGGTGGTTCTTCCTCTTCTGGGCTCCGGCATATTTCTCGGATCAGTTCGGCTACGCCACATATACGCCGATGGGGCAGGCGCTTATCTTCACGCTGTATTTCATCGTCACCGTGCTCTCCATCGGCGGCGGCTACCTGCCCAAAGTCTTCGTGGAGAAGCGGAAGATGAACCCCTACGCCGGCCGCATGCGCGCCATGCTCATTTTCGCCTTCGTGCCCATATTGGCTCTGCTGGCTCAGCCTCTTGGCGCCTACTCCGCCTGGTGGCCCGCCATCATCATCGGTCTGGCCGGAGCAGCCCATCAGGCCTGGAGCGCCAACCTCTACTCCACTATCGGCGACATGTTCCCGACCTCGACCGTAGCCTCCATCGTCGGTATCGGCACTATGGCCGGCGGCATCAGCAGCTATCTGATCAACCGCTACGCCGGTGTGTTCTTCGACTATACGGCAGCCATGGGCGACAGCTTCTCATTCGCCGGATTCTCGGGCAAGCCCGCAGGCTACATGATAGTGTTCAGCATCTGCGCCATCAGCTACCTGCTGGCCTGGTGCGCCATCAAGATCCTCGTGCCGCGCTACAAGAAGATTGAACTTTAAGGCACTTAGAGCCGTTTTCAAACATAAAGTCAGCCGCCTGGCACTTTTGCCGGGCGGCTGACAGTATGCTGTAGCCCGAGGCTTCTGGGGCTGTGAGGCGCATTCTTCCACACACGCCGGGGCGGGGCGGAGAAAAAGCGCGGATATTTGCAGGTTTTTTTGTACCTTTGCACAAAATATTGCCATATTTGAATCCAATCTTTTAGCTTACAGACTAAAATGAACATACTGGAACTGAGTGAACAGGAAATTGTGCGCCGCCAGTCGCTTGAGCAGCTGCGCAATCTCGGCATTGAGCCATATCCCGCCGCCGAATACCCCGTGACGGGTCACACCGCTGAAATCAAAGCCAACTTTGTCGATACACCCACCGACGCCGAAGGCAACCCCCTGCCCGACGCTCCCGCCCCGAGGCAGGTGAGCGTGGCCGGCCGCATCATGAGCCGCCGCATCATGGGCAAAGCCTCCTTCATGGAGCTGCAGGATGCCGACGGCCGCATCCAGGTCTATGTCAACCGCGACGAGCTCTGCCCGGGCGAAGACAAGGACCTCTACAATGTGGTATTCAAAAAGCTCCTCGACATCGGCGACTTTGTCGGTGTGGAAGGATATGTGTTCCGCACTCAGACCGGCGAAATCTCCATCCACGCCTCCAAGCTGACAGTGCTCGGCAAGAGCCTGCGCCCGCTCCCAATCGTCAAGATGAAAGACGGAGTGGTCTACGATGGCTTTGAAGACCCCGAGCTCCGCTACCGCCGCCGCTATGTCGATCTGGTGGTCAACGACGGAGTGAAGGACATCTTCATCAAGCGTACGAAGGTGTTCAACTCCATGCGCAACTATTTCAACGAGCACGGCTACATGGAGGTGGAGACCCCTATCCTCCAGAGCATCCCCGGCGGCGCCTCGGCCCGCCCGTTCATCACTCACCACAACGCCCTCGACATTCCGCTCTACATGCGTATCGCCGACGAGCTGTACCTCAAGCGTCTGATTGTGGGCGGATTCGACGGAGTGTATGAATTCTCGAAAAACTTCCGCAACGAGGGGATGGACCGCACCCACAACCCCGAATTCACCTGCATGGAAATCTATGTGGCCTACAAGGACTACAACTGGATGATGAACTTCACCGAGCAGATGCTCCAGCGCATCTGCATGGAGGTGAACGGCTCTACGGAGGTGAAAGTGGGCGACAACGTCATATCGTTCAAGGCTCCGTTCAAACGCGTCACCATGCGCGACTCCATCCTGGAGCACACAGGCTTCGACATCAACGGCAAATCGGAAGATGAGCTTCGCGCCGCAGCCAAGGGGATGGGCATCGAGGTTGACGACACTATGGGCAAAGGGAAGCTCATCGACGAGATCTTCGGCGAAAAATGCGAAGGCCTCTACATCCAGCCGACCTTCATCATCGACTACCCCATCGAAATGTCGCCGCTGACAAAGCGCCACCGCAACAATCCCGAACTGACCGAACGCTTCGAGCTGATGGTCAACGGGAAAGAGCTCGCCAACGCCTACTCGGAGCTGAACGACCCCATCGACCAGTATGAGCGCTTCGTAGAGCAGATGAAGCTATCGGAGAAGGGCGACGACGAAGCCATGATCATCGACCACGACTTCATCCGCGCTCTGGAATACGGTATGCCCCCCACATCGGGTATGGGCATCGGCATGGACCGTCTGGTAATGCTTATGACCGGCCAGACCACCATCCAGGAGGTGCTCCTCTTCCCGCAGATGCGCCCCGAGAAGGTGGCCCGCCGCGACAAGGAGGAAGTGTTCACCGCCGCCGGAGTCCCCGCCGAATGGGTAGCTCCCGTGCAGAAGGCCGGATTCCTCACCGTTGAGGCCCTCCACGGCGCCACGGCCGGAAAACTCCATCAGGAGCTTTGCGGCATCAACAAAAAATACAAGCTCGGCCTGAAGAACCCTACCATCGACGAAGTGACCGCCTGGATCGAAGGCTGAAATCATAATCTCTGCAATTATGTTACCCAAAGATTTCCCCGGGAAAGTAGCCGTGATGGGCGGCGGCAGCTGGGCCACAGCGCTGGCCAAGCTTCTGCTTAGCAATCGCGACACCATACTGTGGTATATGCGCCGCGACGACCGCATCGAGGAGTTCCAGCGCCTGGGCCACAACCCGGCTTACCTCACCGACGTGCAATTCGACGTGCAGCGTATCGAATTCTCTTCCGATATAAACTATATCGCCTCCGAAGCCGATACCCTGCTGCTGGTGATGCCGTCGCCTTACTTCAAAAGCCATCTGGAAAAACTCACCGTCGACATCAGCAAAAAATTTGTGGTATCGGCTGTGAAAGGTATAGTTCCCGACGACAACATCCTCATCACCGACTATATGCGCGACAAATTCCACGTCGCCGACGACCATCTGCTGGTAGTCAGCGGCCCCTGTCACGCCGAGGAGGTGGCGCTCGACCGCCCCACCTACCTGACCATCGGATGTAAGGATATCGTCGCCTCCAACCGCTTCGGTCTGGCTCTGTGCGGCGCCAAAAACTGCCACGCCATCCCCACCACCGACGTCGACGGTGTGGAATATGCCGGAGTGTTGAAAAACGTCTACGCCATCGCCGCAGGCATCGTCCACGGCATGAAGAAGGGCGACAATTTCCTGGCCATGCTCGTGTCGAACGCCATCCGCGAGATGGAGCATTTCCTTGACGCCGTGAATCCGCGTCCGCGCCACATCTGCGACAGCGTCTACTTAGGGGACCTTCTGGTCACTGCCTACTCCCGGTTCAGCCGCAACCACAACTTCGGCTCTATGATCGGCAATGGATATTCGGTCAATGCCGCCAAGATGGAGATGGAGCAGACGGCCGAAGGCTACTACGGCTGCAAATGTATCCACGAGATCAACGAGCGCTATCAGGTGGCCATGCCCATCGCCGAGGCGGTCTACGACATCATCTACCGCCGGGTACGCGCCGACCGCGCCATCGCCGCCATCGCCGAGCAACTCGGCTGACGCCCCGCCGCAGGGAGTCCTCATACATTTAACCCCAGAAAGCCATGCTCAAGGCCACCGGAATCAGGAAAAGTTACGGCACTCTCGAGGCGCTCCACGGAGTCGACCTCGCGGTCGGCCGCGGCGAAGTGGTGAGCATCGTCGGCCCCTCCGGAGCCGGAAAGACCACCCTGCTGCAGATTCTCGGCACTCTCGAGCGCCCCGATGCCGGCAAAGTGGAAATAGGCGGTATCGACGCCACAGCCCTCACGGGGCGGCGTCTGGCCGCATTTCGCAATTGTGAGATAGGATTCGTATTCCAGTTTCATCAGCTTCTGCCCGAATTCTCGATGATGGAGAATGTGGCCATGCCGGCGCTGATAGGCGGCGCCAAACGCAAGGACGCCTTCGCCCGCGCCATGGAGCTGATTGATTATCTGGGGCTTGCCGACCGCGCCTCGCATCGGCCCAACGAGCTTTCAGGAGGCGAATGTCAGCGTGCGGCAGTGGCCCGCGCTCTGGTCAACCGTCCGTCGGTAATCCTTGCCGACGAGCCCTCCGGCAGTCTCGACAGCAACAACCGCCGCGAACTCCACCGCCTCTTCTTCAATCTGCGACGCGACTTCGGACAGACTTTCGTAATCGTAACCCACGACGAATCGCTCGCCGGGCTGTGCGACCGCACCATCCACATGGCCGACGGCCTCACAATCCCCTGACCGCCGTCAATGCGTTGGCCCTCAGGCCGTTCCCTCACCGACTTATCCATCATGAAACAGCTATACCTCCCGCTTCTGCTGATAGTTTCGCTCCTGATATTCCCTTCTTGCCGCGACGAAAACGACGAGCCGCAGCCCCAGACACTCTACGATATCGCCGAACTTGTCAGCAACAGCGAGCCGGGAGCCGTGTTCCGTGTCTATCTGCCCGATGCAGAAGAGGCAGCTGTGCTGACAGCACGCGGGCAGACCCTAAAAGGGATGGAGCCAGGCAAATGCGCCATGATCCGTTACATCCCCACCAACGGGAAAGCTTACACCACCACCGACATCACCCTCAGGCAATACGCACCCATCACCACTACCAATCTGATGAAGGCCGTCCCCGAAAACCTGTCCGGGTGGGACACCGACGGCGTATGGCTTATGAGCCTCTGGCGCGCAGGAGATTACGTAATCGTCCGTGCGAAAATCGAGCATAGCCCGGCCCCGCGTTATTACCGCCTGATTGTCGATGAGTCAACACTCGGCGACGAAATCCCGACAGCTTACCTTTATCACAAGATCACACAGCCGGCCGACAGCTACATGCAGGAGTATTATACCGCCTACCGGGTAGCTAACCTATGGTCGCATCCCAACGTGTCCGCCCTGCGCATCCGCGTCAGCAACACCAACATGCCCGACAAGACCGAATTCATCATCCCCAACCCCCGCCCCCACCAGCCACAACGGATTGATTGAAGTTTTTCTCTTATGAGGTTTGCTGAAAGTGTCAGCGGAGCTTCAGGTAGAATTGCCAGATGGCTAAGGCGGTGCTGACAGCCACATTGAGCGAATGTTTCGTCCCCTCCTGAGGGATTTCCAGACACACATCGGCCGCATCGACTACCTCCTGAGCCACCCCGTCGACCTCGTGGCCGGCTACGACAGCATAACGTTGCTGCGGCGATGGCTCAAACCGGTCGAGCGCCACCGATCCGTTGACCTGCTCGAGGGCGCAAATGGTGTAGCCCGCCTCTTTCAGCGCCGCCACGGCCTCCATAGTGTCAGGGAAATAGCTCCACGCCACGGAGTCCTCGGCGCCGAGAGCCGTCTTGTGGATTTCAGGCGAAGGTGGAGTGGCGGAAATGCCACACAGGCAGATACGCTCCACACGGAAAGCGTCCGATGTGCGGAAAATCGAACCTATATTATTGAGCGAGCGCACATTATCGAGCACTACAACCAGCGGCAACTTCCCTTTCCGCCTGTATTGCTCCACGCTATCGCGCCCCATCTCCCATATCGTTTTCTTCTTCATCAGTCAGGCTCTTGGATAATTAAGTCAAAATAAGATTTTCCCGGCGCAAAGTTAACCATTTCTTCCCGGTGTGTCCAACTTTTCGATTTACTCAATCAGCTCCACGCGGCCCGTCAGGGCATCGAAGCGCACACAATCGTTCTGGAAAAGCTTTTCCACATATCCGCTGCGCTTCATCTCTCCGGTAGGAAGCACCCTCAGATCGGGAGAGTCAATCAGCGCCACACGGTCGCACAGGCTCATGGCAATATCGAGCTCGTGAGTGGAAAAAATCACACATTTGCCGCTGTCGCGCACCAGCCGCCGGAGCAGCGCCACAAGCTCGTAGCGGTTGGGCATATCCAGAAAAGATGTTGGCTCGTCGAGCAGAATCACCGGAGTATCCTGAGCCAGAGCGCGCGCTATCATCACGCGCTGGCACTCGCCGTCGCTCATCGTATCCATCGTGCGGCGGGCGTAAGCGCCCATCCCTACAGCCTCCAGCGCCTCGGACACGATGCGCCGGTCGTCGCCCTCAAGCCTTCCGATCCAGTTGGTGTAAGGCGCGCGCCCCAGAGCCACCACATCCTCGCATCTGAGGTTAGGGATTCTCGTGCGCTCCGTGTTCACGAAAGCCAGACAGCGGGCCATCTCGCCCGGGCCCATTTCGCGCAGTTCCTGCCAAGTCCGGGTAGCAGAGGCGCCCCGGCCCGGCTCGCCGGCAGCAATAAGGATTTTGCCCTCATAGCGCGGATTCAGCCCGGCCATAGCCCTGAGAAGCGTCGACTTTCCCGCTCCGTTGCGCCCGATGAGCGCCGTCAGCTCGCCGGCCTCAAACTGCGCATCGACCGCTCTGAGAAGCCGGCGCTCCCCGTATCCCACGCCAAAGCCCTCCAGCTTCATCCCGCCGCAAGCGCCAGTTTCGGTATGTTTCGTTGCCATACTTTCCATCATCTTCACCCGCAAATTTAAGCAAAATCCCCCGTTCGGCCAATCTTAGCTCCGCTGCAGACAGGGTCTTTCATGTCGCATAAGATATTTTTTGCAGCTAAGGTAGCTTTTTGGCGGAATCTACTCTTTGAGTTTGCAAAGCCGAATGCAATTTTGACTTAGGTAAGCTTTTTACAGGTTTCCGAGGAGGATAAGGAGGATGAGGGCGGGGGCCACCCAGCGGAGGATGAAGGCGACGGGCTTGACGAGGTGCGAGCGGAGTTTGCCTTCGTTGGTGAGCTGTTCGCGCAGAAGCGTTTTTGGGGCAAACCAGCCGAGGTAGATGCAGGTACTGATGGCGACCAGAGGGAGCAGGATGTTGGTGGCGAAGTTGTCAAGCAGGTCGAACATGTTCATGCCAAGCAGGCGAACATCGTTGAGCGGACCCATCGACAGCGAGCAGATGCTGCTGAGGATAAACATCGGGCAGAGCGCCAGCAGCACGGCCCGGCGGCGCGAGAGACCGAATGTGTCGCACAGGAAGGCGATGGCTACCTCCGAGAGCGATACGGTGGAGGTGATGGCCGCTACCAGCAGCAGAATGAAGAACAGGGCCGACCAGAGCCACGACAGCGGCAGATGGCCGAACACTTGCGGGAGCGTGACAAAGATGAGCGTGGCTCCTTCGAGGCTCTCGTCCTGCAGGCCGAAGGAGGTGACGGCGGGGAAGATGACCAGCCCCATGAGCAGGGCCACCATCAGCGACAGGAGCACCACGGTGAGCGACGTGCGCGGCAGGTTGGTGGTGATGGGGTAGTAGGAGGCGTAGGTGATGAGGATTCCCATTCCCAGCGAGAGCGAGAAGAAGGTCTGACCCAGGGCATCCATTACCGCCAGTGGTGTCACTTTTGAGAAATCGGGCTTCAGAAAGAAGGCCACTCCGTCGGCGGCTTCAGGCAGCGTGAGCGATACAGCGCACATTATCAGCAGGATAACGAACAGCAGCGGCATCAGCACATTGCTCAGGCGCTCAATCCCTTTCTGCACTCCGCGCAGCAGGATGGCGATGTTGATAGCGATGACGGCGGCTGTGGCGAGGATCGGGGGCCATACGCCTGTGACCATCTCGGTCATGGTGGCGAGATATTGCGTCTTGTCTTCCCCGGCTGGAGCGAGGCCCCACGAGGTGTAGAATTGTCCTGTAAGCGAGCCAACAAGGTATTCCAGAGTCCATCCGGCCACCACCATGTAGAAGATTACAATCAGATAGGAGGCGAGGATGCCGCCGGCTCCGGCCAGCCACCACTTTTTGCCCGGCGAGAGCTTGCGGAACACTCCGATAGCGTCGGAGCGCCCGCCGCGGCCAAGCACGAATTCGCCAAGCATCACGGGGATGCCCAGCAGCAGTGTACATACGATATAGAGGAGGAGGAAGGTGGCGCCGCCGTTGGCCTGAGTCTCGGCGGGGAAGCGCCATACATTGCCCAGCCCTACGGCCGAGCCTACTGTTGCGGCAATTAGACCTAACTTGCTCGCAAATTCCGTTCTGGAAGCCATGAGATACAGATTGGTTACAAATCGTAAGCTAACCGCGGAAGAGAGTGAGAAAGATTCGCTTGAGGGGCAAAGATAGTAAAAATTTGGGAAATAGCGAACAGATTGAAAAAGAATAGATGGCCCCAATAATCCCAATAAGGTCAATAAAGTCAATAAGGCCAATAAGACTAACTATGCCAATTTGGGAGAGTTTTTGCTAAAAATGGAGAAAATCGGACGCGATCTCCTTCTTTTAGTTTTTTTAGGCCAAAAGAGAGGGAAAGTTGTTGTAATAATGACTAACTTCGCTCTCTGATTCAAGGGAGGGATAACCGGCTGCCCCTGAAGGCGGCCTCACTAAGACAAATTTATGAGAAGATTACCTATATTTTTGATTGCCGGAGGAATAGCGGCAACGGCGCTGACCGGCGCGGCAACCCGCAGCTCCAAGAGCGATATTTCAAGGAATGTCGACATTTTTACGTCGATCTACAAGACCCTTCAGACCAACTATGTGGATACCATCGACGCCGACAAATCGATGAACACGGCCATCGCGGCCATGCTCGATGAAATCGACCCTTACACCGAATACATCCCCGAGAGCGCTCAGGACAACTTCCTGACCATCTCTACGGGCGAATACGGCGGCATCGGCGCCTACATCCAGGAGCGTCCGGGCAAGGGTGTGATCGTATCTGAGCCGCGTAAAGGTACTCCCTCGCAGCTGTCGGGTCTTAAGCCCGGCGACCTGTTCCTGACCATCGACGGCGACACCGTCACCAACGCCCACTCCGACGAGGTGAGCAAGAAGCTTCGCGGACAGGCCGGGACCACGGTGAAAGTGACCGTAAAGCGTCCGTGGACCGACGATTCCATCCTCTCGTTCGAAATTACGCGCGAGAAGATAGAGATCGACCCTGTGCCGTACTATGGCGTCCACCATGGGAACATCGGCTACATTCAGCTGACCACATTCAACGAGAAATCATACGACAAGACACGCGAGGCGCTGATGGCTCTGAAGGAGAATCCGGCGGTGGAGTCGATAGTGCTCGACATGCGCGGCAATGGCGGCGGACTGCTTGAGAGCGCCGTGAAGATTGTGGGTCTGTTCGTGCCTAAGGGCACTGAAGTGGTACGCACACGCGGCCGCGGACTGCTCAACGAAAAGGTTTACAAGACCACGGTGAACCCCGTGGATACCAAAATCCCGCTGGCTGTAATAGTCAACGGATTGTCGGCTTCATCGGCCGAGATCGTGACGGGAGCGCTTCAGGATCTCGACCGCGCCGTGATAGTAGGCGAGCGGTCGTACGGCAAGGGGCTTGTGCAGTCGACGCGTCAGATCCCCTACAACGGGCTTCTGAAGATTACCACGGCAAAATACTACATCCCCTCGGGGCGCCTGATTCAGGCCATCGACTATAGCCGCCGCAACGAGGACGGGTCTGTGGCCCGCATTCCCGACAGCCTGACCACCGTATGGCATACGCTCGGCGGCCGCGAGGTGCGCGACGGCGGCGGAATCACCCCAGATGTCAATGTGGAGTATCCCGATGTGAACCGTCTGGTGTTCAATGTGGTGCGCGATAACTGGAGCTTCGACTTCGCCAACAAGTATGCGGCTGAGCACGACACAGTGGCCCGTCCAGAGGACTTCGTGATCACCGATTCGATTTATGCCGACTTCAAGCGCTTCGTTGACCCGGATAAATTCAAATACGACCGCACTACCGATATGATTCTCGAGCAACTCGAGAAGGCTGTCAAGACCGAAGGGTATCTCAACGATCAGGTGCAGGCACAGCTTGACACCCTGAAATCGACACTCCACCATGACCTCCAGCGCGATCTGGACTTCAACCGCCAGATTATCAGCCAGTATCTCGCCTCCGACATTCTTGAGCGCTACTATTACGACCGCGGCAGCATCATCGAGACGCTCAAGCACGACCAGGCGCTGGATTCGGCTGCCGTAGTGCTGCATAACCCCGAGCGCTACAAATCTATCCTGCAACCCAAGGCCCGGAAATAACAGCTGATGGAACTGTCAAAGCTTATGACCATATTCGCCACCAAGGGCCGCACGTCGGCTCTTGCCAAGGCGTCGGCCGCCGCGCAGGCCAAGGCTTCGCGCGTGGAATTGCGCGGACTGTCTGGGTCGTCGGCAGCTATGGCCATAGCCTCCATGCCCCGGCGCAAAGAGCCGCTGCTGGTGGTGGCCGATTCGCTCGACGATGCCGGGTATCTCTATCACGACCTTTCGCGCCTGATGGGCGAGGAGGCGGTGTCGATGTTCCCGTCGGGCTACCGGCGCGGGATAAAATACGGCCGCGTGGATCCGCCGTCGCAGATTATGCGTATCGAGACGCTCAACCGCTGGCACGACGACGAGCGTCTGCGCGCCGTGGTGTCGTATCCCGAAGCTATGGCCGAGAAGGTGGCCTCGCGCAAGGATCTGGAGCGCCACACGCTGGCTCTGGCTGTCGGCGAGCAGATCGACCTTGACCAGACGCGCCGCTGGCTCCGCGAAAACGGATTTGAGGAGGTGGACTATGTGTTCGAGCCCGGGCATTTCGCTATCCGAGGTTCGATTCTCGACGTATTCGGCTTCTCGAGCGAACTCCCCTACCGCATCGACCTTTTCGGCGACGATATAGAGTCGATACGCATCTTCAACGTCGAGACACAGCTTTCCGAGCAGAAGATCGAAAGCGTGTCGATCACAGCCAATACCGACGGCGAATCGGAAGGAGATTCGCAGAGTGTGCTCGACTTTGCCGGCGCCGAAACTATGGCCATAGTGGTCGGAGCGGCCGGTTTGGCGGCGCGCGTGCGCGAAGTCACTCAGGAGAGCTTCAGCACCTCGGCCCTGCTGGCCGACGAGGGCGACGCCTCGGCTATGAAAAATCTTGTGGATGCCGACCGCTTTGATGCCTGCTGGCAGGCGATGGGCAAAATCCACATCACCGCCGGCGCTGCCCGCGACGCCGGGGAGATGGCCTCGGATGAGACTGCCGAAGAGATGGGCGAAGGGAAGACCACCATCCGCACCTCGCGCGGCAATGTCACGGTAGATTTTCACTGCTCGCCTCAGGGGCTTTATCATAAGAATTTCGACCTGATCGCCGATTCGTTCCATCATCTGCTCGCCGGAGGATATAAACTTTATATCCTGACCGATTCGGCCAAACAGGCCGACCGCCTGAAGGCCATATTCGCCGACCGCGGCGACAATATCCCGTTTGAACCGGTGTATACCACTCTGCATCAGGGGTTTGTGGACCATGACACGCGCGCATGCTTCTTCACAGACCATCAGATATTCGACCGATTCCATAAATACACGCTCAAGGGCGACCGCGCCCGCTCGGGCAAGGTGGCGCTCTCGCTCAAGGAGCTGGCTTCCATCGAGCCGGGCGACTATGTGGTGCATGTGGACCATGGCGTCGGAAAATTCGGCGGCCTGCTCCGCACTCAGGTCAACGGGTCGACTCAGGAGATGATCAAGCTGATTTACAAGAACAACGACTGCATCTTCGTCTCGATCCATGCCCTCCACAAGCTGGCTAAATACCGAGGCAAGGAGGGGGTGGAGCCAACCATCAACAAGCTCGGCTCCGGCGCATGGAACCGCCTGAAGGAGAAGACAAAAGACAAACTCAAGGATATAGCCCGCGACCTCATCCGGCTCTATGCCGCGCGTAAGGACGAGAAGGGGTTCTCATTCTCGCCCGACAGCTATCTGCAGCATGAACTCGAAGCATCGTTTGTCTACGAGGATACCCCCGATCAGACCACGGCCACGGCTGCCGTGAAGAAAGATATGGAGAGCCCGCGGCCTATGGACCGCCTGATATGCGGCGACGTAGGCTTCGGCAAGACCGAGGTGGCCATCCGCGCAGCCTTCAAGGCAGCCACCGACGGCAAGCAGGTGGCAGTGCTGGTGCCCACCACTGTGCTGGCCTATCAGCATTTCAACACCTTCCGCGAGCGTCTGGCCGACTTCCCCGTGAGGGTGGAATACCTCTCGCGTGCCCGTACGGCCAAGCAGACCAAGCAGATACTGGCCGCTCTGGAGGCCGGAAAAATAGATATCCTGATCGGAACCCACCGCATCGTGGGCAAAGATGTGAAATTCAAGGATCTGGGTCTGCTGGTCATCGACGAGGAGCAGAAATTCGGAGTGGCTGTAAAGGAGAAGCTCAAGCAGCTGAAAGTCAATGTGGATACGCTGACAATGAGCGCCACCCCTATCCCGCGCACCCTGCAATTCTCGCTCATGGGCGCCCGCGACCTCTCGAATATCAACACTCCGCCGCCCAACCGCTATCCGATTGTCACTTCCGTCAACTCGCTCAGCGACGATATTCTTTCGGAGGCTATCAACTTCGAACTGAGCCGTAACGGTCAGGCGTTTATCATCAACAACCGCATCGAAGGGCTGTATGATATAGAGGCGATGGTCAAGCGGGTGGTGCCAGATGCGCGTACGCTCGTAGCCCATGGCCAGCTCCCTCCCGAACAACTTGAAAAGGCTATCATCGACTTCGCCAACCACGACTACGATGTGCTGATAGCCACCACGATAATCGAGAGCGGCATCGACATGCCGAATGTGAACACCATCATAGTCAACAACGCCCAGAATTTCGGCCTGAGCGAGCTCCATCAGCTCCGCGGACGTGTGGGCCGATCGTCGCGCAAGGCGTTCTGCTACCTGATGGTGCCTCCGGGGCTGCCGCTGACGCCTGTGGCACGCCGTCGCCTGCAGGCCATCGAGAGCTTCAGCGACCTGGGGTCGGGCATCCACATCGCCATGCAGGATCTCGACATCCGCGGCGCAGGCAATCTGCTTGGCGCCGAGCAGAGCGGCTTCATAGCCGATCTGGGATATGAGACCTACCAGAAGATTCTCAAAGAGGCCGTCACCGAGCTGCGAACCGAGGAATTCTCCGATACATTCACCTCGGAGGAGCCCGCCGAAGAGCAGGAGTTTGTGGCCGACTGTCTGATAGAGAGCGATATGGAGCTGCTCCTGCCGGCCGACTATGTGCCTCAGGAGAGCGAACGCATAGCGCTCTACCGCAAGCTCGACGAACTTGACCGCGAGATGGATCTGGAGGAATTCCGCTCGAACCTCGTGGACCGTTTCGGCCCGATTCCGGCGGTGACGGAGGAGCTGATGCAAGTGCCGCGCCTGCGGCGTCTTGGCCGTCAGCTCGGCATCGAGAAGATCTCGCTCAAACAGGGGCAGATGTATCTCTATTTCGTCGATGAATCCAACAAAGCCTACTACCAGAGCCCGATGTTCGGGCGTCTGCTGACCTACCTGCAGCAGAACCCGCTGCGCGTGAAGATCCGCGAGCGCAACGGGCGCAATTCGTTTGCCATAGCGCAGGTGGGGAAGGTGTCGGAGGCTGTGAAGATTCTGGCCGGAATCCATACCCTGCCTGTGTCGTAGCCCTGCGCCTGGCGCGGGGGGCGGATGACCTTGCTTAGGCACCTTGGGATAGGCCGATTCGTCTAAAAATTCATAAAATAAGGTCGGATTGATGTGAGATAGCCGGATAATTGTTATATTTGTTGCTTGCCGGGTAAACCGGCCTGAAATGACCCGAACAACTGATAATAATCTTGAAAAAATAAAATATGAAAAAACTCCTTTCTTTGGCACTGCTGATGCTGGCCTTTAGCTTCGGCATGTCGGCTCAGAAGCAGGCACAGGATGGCGCCAAGCGCCAGTACCAAGTGTTTGGTGTAGCGTTCTACAACCTTGAGAACCTGTTCGATACCATCAACAACAATGGCAGATACGACCTGGAATTCTCGCCCAAGGGTGCACGCCAGTGGAACGGTAAGAAATATTGGTCGAAGATCCAGAATCTCGCCCGTGCCATCACCAACTTCACTTCGAATGTGACGCCCAACGGCCCGGCATTCATCGGAGTGTCGGAGATTGAAAACCGCACCGTGCTCGAAGATCTCGTGAAAGCCGTCGACCAGCGTCTGAAATCGGAAGGCCGTCAGCCGTGGGATCTCCATATCGTACATCATGATTCGCCCGACGTGCGTGGCGTAGACGTGGCAGCGCTCTACAATCCGCGCTACTTCAAATTCATGAGCGTGTCGAATACCAGGGTACCGATGCCCGGCCGCCCCACCCGCGACCAGATGTGCGTCACCGGCCGCATGGGCGGTGACACCGTCAGCATCATTGTCAACCACTGGCCTTCGCGTCTGGGAGGTCAGGCCCAGTCGTCGCCGCTGCGAGAAGGCGCCGCTGCCATCAGCAAGCAGATCGCCGACTCCATCTGGGATATGCGCCCCCACGAGGGCGTGATCGTAATGGGCGACCTTAACGACGACCCGATGGATAAATCGTGTGCCAAAGTGCTCGGCGCCGCCAAGAAAACCAACGGCGTAGGCAACCATGGATTCTACAACCCCTTCTGGAGCTTCCTGGAAAAAGGTATCGGTACGCTGGCCTACAACAGCTCGTGGAACCTCTTCGACCAGATCATCGTGAGCGGTACGCTGCTGGAGCAGAACACCGGCGAAAACCATCTGCACTTCTGGCGCGCCCGCGTCAACAACTTTGACTTCCTGAAAGACACCGAAGGCACCCGTCAAGGCTATCCGCGACGTACGTATGCCTCGGGCGTATTCCTCAACGGCTACTCCGACCACTTCCCCACCGAAGTATATCTCCGTCGCGTAATCGTAAGAAAATAATAACGTATGCGAAAGATCTGTGGCTGGACGTGGCGTATAATCGTCGGCTTCGTAATAATCTCGGCAGCGTCAGTGGCGGTGCTGAGGTGGCTGCCCGTGTATGTGACCCCGCTGATGGTGATCCGCTCCCTGGAAGGAGCAGCCCGCGGCGAGGGACTGCACGGGTGGCACCATACATGGGTACCTCTGGAAGATATGTCGCCATGGCTGCCACGCGCCGTGGTAGCCTCGGAAGATACGCGCTTCTATGACCACCACGGATTCGACACCCTGGAGATAGAGAAAGCCCTCAAAGAGCGCGAGCAAGGGAAGCGCCACCGCGGAGCGAGCACCATCTCGCAGCAGACGGCCAAAAACGTATTTCTCTGGCCGTCGCGCTCATGGGTACGTAAAGGCTTCGAAGCATATTTTACAGTGCTGATAGAGCTCCTTTGGCCCAAAGAGCGCATCCTGGAGGTCTACCTCAACTCCATAGAGATGGGCCCCGGCATCTACGGAGCCGAAGCAGTGGCCCGACAGAGGTTTGACAAGACGGCCAAAGATCTCACCCGCAGGCAGACCGCCCTGATAGCCGTCTCGCTCCCCAACCCCCTGAAGCGCAATCCCGCTCATCCTACCTCCTACATGCGCCGTCGCGCCTCCACCATCCAGCGCTGGATGTAACCCCATCCCTAAAGCCATTTAAACCGCCTTCGCGAGCCGTTTTCATGCGTTCGTGCTTTCGATGAGCGATTGTGATGATGCTTATGATCTATGCTTATGATGAATGCTTGCGATCTGTGCTTTTGATGAGCTTTCGTGTTTTCGATACTTTCGTGCGCTTTCGGAAATTAATTTTTGAAGAAAAATAGCCAAAAGGTTTGCGGATTCAAAAAAAAGTTGTACCTTTGCAACGCAAAAACGGGGAGCGCAAAGGCGCAGCTAATCCCAAAGCAAGCAACGGTGGCGTGCAGTCGCCCATCAGCGAAACAACGATGGTGCCATAGCTCAGTTGGTAGAGCAAAGGACTGAAAATCCTTGTGTCCCTGGTTCGATTCCCGGTGGCACCACCTGAAAATCAGAGAGTTAGATGAAAGTCTGACTCTCTTTTTTGTTTAAATTTAGTTGTATCAAGCATTTATTCTTTAGCTTTCTCAATAATAGTCGTGAAGTTACGCCATTGTACATAGCCCATAACCGGAGCGAGTTCTCGCGCGCTCCAACATTCAACGCCCTCATATTCGATGGCGATTGATTCAAAGCTATTGAATAATTCCTGAATTTCGGACGCTTTCATCAGAAGTTACTTATTATTAGTGAAAAAGGCCAAAAGAAACGAAAAATTATCGATTTAACCTGGACAGGGCAGCGGGAGGTCAATCGTAGTCTTGGGGGTTGAGGCCGGCGGAGGCTAAGGCCTCGTGGCGCTCGGTGCATGTGCCGCAACGGCCGCAATGGTGCTCTTGGCCGCGATAGCATGAGTAGGTGTGATGGTAGTCCACGCCCAACTCCACTCCGCGCTTCACTATTTCGTTCTTGGTCAGCCCCGTATACGGGCAAAAAAGCTGAATCCGCGCATAGGTGCCCGCGGCGATGGCTTTCCCCATCTCGTCGACGAACTCCGGACGGCAGTCGGGATATATGGCATGGTCACCGGCATGGTTGGCGAGCATTACGGTGGTAAGGTCCTGGCTCTCTGCCAGTCCGGCTGCCACAGCAAGCATGATTCCATTGCGGAAGGGCACCACGGTCGATTTCATATTCTCGTCGTCGTAATAGCCTTCGGGGATGGCATCGGCACCCGACAGCAGCGAACTCTTGAAATATTCGGCCATAAAGCCCAGCGGGATCTCCAGGTGCTTGATTCCCAGACGCTCGCAATGCCAGCGGGCGCAATCTGCCTCGCGGCGGTTATGGTTAGAGCCGTATAAGAAGGTGACTACCAGAGCTATACGGCTTCGGTACTCATACAGCATCGTGGTAGAATCCATCCCGCCCGACAGCACAAGCAGAGCATCGGGCTTGCGGACTATCTGAGCCTGATCTACTTTCAGTATCCTCTCGTCTTCTCGCGGCGGCAAAAAAGCCTCCGGCATCACATGCTTCTCTACAGCTGGCATCGCAATTAATTATTAATCTGTTTATTAAGCCCCGACTACCCGTTTCAGTCGGTCAGAGCGCGCTCGAAGGCTTTCAGCTTACGGGCCTCGGCCAGCGCTTGATGGTCGTCATCAGCGTAATTGGCAAAGGGATAGATACTTATCCCGCCACGCGGTGTGAAAATCCCCGTCACCTCCAGATAGCGCGGATCCATGAGCCTGACGAGGTCTTTCATGATGATATTCACGCAGTCCTCATGGAAGTCGCCATGGTTGCGGAAGGAGAAGAGATAGAGCTTGAGGCTCTTGCTCTCCACCATACGCTCGCGCGGAATGTACTGAATCACAATCCGCGCGAAGTCGGGCTGCCCCGTTTTCGGGCAGAGCGAGGTGAACTCCGGGCAGTTGAATGTCACTACATATTCGTTGTCCGGATGCTTGTTGACAAACGTCTCAAGCACCTCGGGACTGTAGTCGGTGGGATACTTCGTGTGCTGATTGCCCAGCAGCGTGACCCCCTGGAGTTCGTCGTCTTCTCTCATCTCAATCAGAATTTCACTTCACAGACCTTCAGGTGCGGAGCCGTGCGGGCGATATTGTTAAAGTAGGTCGAATCGTTGTCGTAGCCCGGAAATTCGGGATATGCGGGGATTCCGGTCTCGGTACGCTGGAAGTTACCGGCTTCGTCGAGCTTCTTGCGGTTGCCGTCCATGAAGCGGACAAACAGATAGTCGCCCAGCTGCTTATACGCCTTGGTAGCCTTCTCCGCCCATATGTCGGCAAGATCCTGAGTAAGCGCGCAGCGTATTTCCGGGTCGGTAAATTCCGAAATCTGCTCGTATGCTACCTTCACGTCGGTCTCTATCTGGTTTTCGAGGTCGCTCTGCACCTTGCGTATGTCGGGAATCATGAGCGAATAGCGGTTGTAGGCCTGGTTGGCCACATAATTGTTGACCCAGAAGTTGGAATTCCAGTCGAGGGTGTTGGTATCGCCGGGGCCGAGCTGTGCGGGGGCTTTGCGCACGCCGCAGAAGATCGGGAGATACACGTTGGTGTTGGCGTCGTCGGTGCCGAACCAGAGCAGGCCGCGCAGTTCGGGCACCACATCGGAGCGAAGCTGGCCGACGAACGAGAATCCGGTCTGCTGCGTGGCGATAGCGCGCTCATGGACATACTCCGCGGAGTCAACCTTGAAGCTCATCGGGCGCCAGCGGTAAGGCACCTTGTAGGGGCCTGCGCCCACATCCTTGGTCATATCGTAGGGAGTACCCTCGAAATGGTCGCGCATCGCCCATTTCATATCGTTGACTGTCAGCGGTTTCGAGGGCTTCACCCACAGAGGCATCGGCTCGCCTTCGGCGCGGTCGATCCATGCCAGGTAGGTGTCCATACCCGGGGCAAACTTGTTGAAATAGGCCCAGACGCGGGCATCGCAGCTGCGGAGCGCACCGAAATCGGTCACGGCGTAGGCTTTCGAGAAGTCGAAATCCTCGTCTTTGCCGTCGAAGTAGCCCTGCTTGCGGGCGAACGAGATTACATCGGGCGAATAGAGCGTCTCCTTGTCCTTCAGGGGGAAGGTGTGGATGCGCGGATGGTTGGCATGGCCGGAGATGTATCCGTCGGGCACGCGGCGGGCTACCCATACGGCGTCTTTGGCCGTCTTCCCCTTGCCGATAAGGTCCATCACCCACACCTCGTCGGTGTCTGCAATGGTAAACGACTCTCCCTCAGAGGCATAGCCGTATTTCTTCACCAGGTCGGTCATGGTCTGCAGGGCCTCGCGGGCAGTCTTGGCGCGCTGAAGGGTGATGTAGATCAGCGAACCATAGTCGATCAGACCCGAACCGGCCAGTTCATGCCGGCCGCCCCAGGTGCTCTCGGCGATGATGAGTCCGTGCTCGTTCATATTGCCCATAGTGGCATATGTATGAGCCACTTCGGGGATTTCACCAAGGTGTTTGCCGGTGTCCCACTCTTTGATCTGGCGCATGGCCCCCTTCTCATGGTCGGCGGCGGGCTGGATGTAGAGTTCGCCGTAAAGATTGTGGGAGTCAGCGGCATAGGTCACCATCACCGACCCGTCGGCTGTGGCGCCTTTGGCGGCGATGAGCGATGTGCACGCCCAGGTCTGAGCCGCCGTTGCAGCGACTGCCATCAGAGCGAGTGTGATTCTTTTCTTCAGATTCATATCGTTAAGTGTCAATCAGTTATCATCTTTAGGTCCATACACCTCATCTACGGTGTAATTCAGGAAATCGTTGTAAGGCTTCATCACGCGGAATAGCTTCAGTGTCTCCTTAAGAAGCTGGTCAGCAGTCAGTTCCTCGCCGAGCTTATAGCTGGCTATGGTGTACATTCTCGGCTTTAGCAGGTCGATATGCTCCCAGTCCTTGGGGAAGCCCGCCGGAGCCGTCTTGAGCATGTCGGCGCCCACCTCGGGGTAGGATTTACGAAATTTCGGATTCTCGATTATGCCGAGATATTCCTCCACATTGGCGTAAATCTCCTGACGCACAGCCTTCAGCAGTTTAGGCTCCGGGCACCACAGGCCGCCTCCTACCCATACATTGCCCGGCTCGAGATGCAGATAGTATCCGGCGCGTTCGCTCTTTTTGCCGTTGGGCAGAGCCACAAAAATCCCGATATGGGTCTTGTAGGGTGCTTTATTATAGCTGAAGCGCGTGTCGCGGTAGATGCGCCAGCGGCAATCCTTGGGCTGGAGATACTTGGCTCCGGGCTCGAACGGGGTCATGGCGTTGAGCAGATTCTGAGTCAGCTCGTTGACTCTGGCGTCGACCTGACGCCATCGCTCCTTGTTTTCGGCAAACCATTCGCGATTGTTGTTTGCCGCCACTTCCCTTAAAAATTGATATATTTCTTTCATTGAGAGAGTTTCCTATACACTATATACTATATTAACGCCAAATTGCCCACGAGATTATATCCCACGGGCAAATTCGCTCTCCGAGATTGTATCTTACAGAGGATCAATAGCTTTCATCCATAGTGGGGAAGGCTCCGGCCTTCACATCCTTGGCGTAGCAGTCGAGCGCTCCGACCACTGTCTCGGCCAGCTCGGCATAGCGGCGCAGGAACTTGGGACGGAAGCCGTCGTTGAGTCCCAGCATATCCTGAAGCACGAGCACCTGGCCGTCGCAGTCGGGTCCGGCGCCGATACCTATCACGGGGATAGTCAGCTCTTTAGCCACACGGGCAGCAAGGACGGCAGGCACTTTCTCCAGCACCAGCGCAAAGCAGCCCACCTGCTGAAGCAGCCTTGCATCTTCCATCAGTTTATTGGCCTCGGCCTCCTCTTTTGCGCGGATACCGTAGCCGCCAAACTTGTTGACCGACTGGGGAGTAAGGCCCAGATGGCCCATCACCGGGATGCCGGCACCGACGATTTTGGCTATGACATCGGCCACATCGCTCCCACCCTCAAGTTTCAGGGCTGCGGCGCCCGACTCCTTCATCACCTTCACGGCCGAATGGAGGGCCAGCAGAGGGTCGCCCTGATACGATCCGAAGGGCATATCGCAGATCACCATGGCGCGCTGTGCCCCGCGGGTCACACACTGCGTATGGTAAATCATCTTCTCCAGGGTCATGGGCAGGGTGGTTTCGTATCCCGCCATCACATTGGCGGCTGAATCGCCCACGAGAATAAGGTCGATGCCGGAGCGGTCGACCAAAGTGGCCATCGTATAGTCATAGGCTGTAATCATGGCGATCTTCTCGCCGGCTGCCTTCATTTTTGCCACGGTTGCGGTGGTCACCTTCCGCGGCTTATCTACTGTGTTGGTTGACATGATTGGTATATAATTAATATTCAAAAGGCTACCCCCATCGGCCTTGGCGGCCTAATGCGGAGAGCCTTTTGTATAAAATAATCTCTAATTTGGAGCTAAGCGCCCAAGGTCCCTGATATTATCAAGAGAGACACAGGCATGTGGAGCCTGAGCCTTATCCGGCCGGACTGCTTATTCGCCGGCTTCGAGCTTGGCGCGTTCCCAGAGTTTCTCAACGTCGACGCCATGCTGCTGGCCGTAGAGCGGATATTCTGCCACGATGGTCTCGTAAGCGGCAGCTTCATCCTTGTGGTTGCCCTGAGCGGCATATACGCGGGCGAGCTTCATCAGGAAGAACGGGGTGTAAGCGGGGTTCTTGTCGGAAGTCTTCACAGCGTCCTTGTATGCCTTCACTGCGTCGTCGAGGCGGTCGAGGTTCACCAGGCAGTCGCCTTTGAGCGACTGAGCGCCTGCGCCGATCACATCTTCCTGTACGGAATATTTCTCGGCATATTTCAGAGCATCCTCATATTTGCCCTGCTGATACAGCAGGATGGCGGCCTGCAGAGCGGCGCGGTTGCCTGCGTCGTAGCTGCCGTCGTCGGCGATGGTCATATACTGGGCAGTTGCCACCGAATCGTTGCCGAGAGCGAGCTGAAGGTCGGCTGCACCGATCTTCTCATTCTGACTCTGAATAGCCGGGGTGCGGAGGAAATAGAAATAAGCGATTACGAGCACTGCGACAGCTATCACCACCAGAGTGCAAATCATGATGATCTTCTTGTTCTGCTGAACTTTCTCAACGGTGCTCGTGAGCGTATCGTTGACAGCTTCAAGCCCGGTTTCCGGTGCTTCCTGAACTTTCTTGGACATTGGAATTATGTGTTGTGATTGTTTATCAATAGGTGTATTTGGTTTGCAAAATTACTGATTTTCGGCCAAACAGCAAAAAATTCCGTCGCTTTTCGCGATTTTTTCGCGAAATAAGCGTTAACTTTATAGTCCTATTCTGAAAAAGGGGCTGCCACAGCCCCCCCTGCCAACCCTATTACCAGACTTTTCTGCCATGAAACATCTGACTCTCACCATCGACTACGACGAACTTTCATACGACGAGCTTACCGACACGGAGCGCCTTCTGGTCGACACTGCCCGCGAAGCCACCGAGCGCAGCTACGCCCCCTACTCCCATTTCCGCGTCGGAGCCGCCATCCTGCTCGACAACGGCGAGGTGGTGCCGGGCTCCAACCAGGAGAATGTGGCCTATCCGTCGGGCACCTGCGCCGAGCGTTCGGCCTGTTTCTATGCCGCGGCGCGCTATCCGAAGTCGAAATTCAAGGCTATCGCCATCGCTGCCCGCGGCACCGACGGCGAGTTCACCCCGGAGCCTACCGCCCCCTGCGGCGCCTGCCGCCAGGCTCTGCTGGAATATGAGGTGCTGGCCGGAGAGCCCGTACCCGTAATCCTTGCCGGCCGCGACGTCATCTACCGCCTCCCGTCGGTCATCGCCTCGCTCCCCTTCGCTTTTGTGGAGTTCTGACCGCCCGAGGCCGACGGCCACAGCTGTCGCCCAACTGCTTCCGGCCGCGCCACGTGCAACCCTCCGGAAATCCGCGCTTTGCACAGTCATAAAAATTTGCTAACTTTGCAGTTCATAATCAGTCAGCGGCGCCGCGCGGCTCTGCCGACATGTTCAAATTTCAACTTTTACCCCTTTGGACCCATTAACTTTAGAAGCCCTCTCTGATATCGACCCGTTGCCGGCCATACACGCTCTTGGCCTGATGCCTTTGGTCGCCCAATTCGGAGCCCCTCAGATTGTGGCGCTCTCACTCGCCTTCATCTGCCTGCTGATCTCGGGATTTGTCAGCGGCAGCGAAATCTCCTATTTCTCCCTCGTCCCGTCGCAAATCGAAGAACTCGACGACAGCCCGCGCTCCGACCTTATGCGCTCGCTGCTCAAAGCGCCCGAGCGCCTGCTGGCCACCATCCTGATCGCCAACAATCTTGTCAACGTCACCATCGTAGTGCTGATGAGTTTCTCGCTCTCGCAGCTCTTCGAGCAGATGCCGCCATGGGCCAACTTTCTGGTGCAGACGGTAATCCTCACATTCCTGATTCTCCTTTTCGGCGAAATCCTCCCCAAGCTGGCCGCCAACGCATGGCCGGTGAAATGGGCGCGCTGGGCAGCTCCGTGCGTCAACGCTCTGGAGAAGATCTTCTGGCCGCTCAGCTCCATACTCGTCCGCTCGTCGAAATTCGTCGACCGTGTGGTCACGCGCCAGACGCGCAACATCACCACCGATGAGCTCGGTCAGGCCCTGGAAATCACCGATGTATCCACCGGTCAGGACAAAGAGATGCTTGAAGGGATTCTTCGCTTCGGCGACACCACGGCCTCGGAGGTGATGACCCCGCGAGTCGACATCGTGGGTATCGAAGCCGACATGAACTTCGCTCAGGTGATGGACATCGTGGTCGAGAAGGGGTATTCGCGCCTGCCGGTGTTCGGCGAGTCGCAGGATGACATACGCGGTGTGCTTTACGCCCGCGACCTCCTCCCCTATATCAGCGTCGACGGCACCGGAACAGACGCCAGCTTCCAGTGGCAGAAGCTTATACGCAAGACTCACTTCGTGCCCGAATCGCGCATGATCGACGACCTCATGGAAGATTTCCGCAAACTGAAAATCCACATGGCCATCGTGGTCGACGAGTTCGGCGGCACTCAGGGTCTGGTCACCCTCGAGGATGTGCTCGAAGAGATAGTCGGCGACATCGACGATGAATACGACGAAGAGGAAAAGACCTACAAGCGCCTACCCGACGGCACCTATGTGTTTGAAGGCAAGACACTTCTCACTGATTTCTTCCGCGTCACCGAGCTTGAGGCCGAAGACTATACGCCCGTGGCTGAAGACTGCGAAACCCTCGCCGGGATGCTTCTGGCCATCAAGGGCGACTTCCCCAAGGAGAAGGAATCGCTGGTCTACGGCCGATGCCGCTTCCTCGTGCTCCGCGTCGACCATCACCGCATCGCATCGGTGCGCGTCAAAGTGATGCCCGACCTCCAAACCGCCTGATTCATGCCCCTGCTGCTTTATTCCTCCGGCACTGTCAGCGTCTTCGCTCTCGAAGTCGCTGCAGCGGCCTCGCGCAGCGAAAGCCGGCGGCTCCAGCAGCAGGCCCGCGCGGAGCTTCTTGCCGCCGTGCTCCCCGGCTACATCATTTCACACACTCCCGCGGGCGCCCCGATATGCCTCCTGCCCGATTCAGGCGCAGCTGCCAGCCGTCTCCCCTCCATCTCCATCACCCACTGCCCTACCTTAGTGGCCGTAGCCATCGACACCTCCGGGCGCGCCATCGGCCTCGATGCCGAACCGCTAAGCCGCGCCGCCCAACTGCGCCGCGTGCTCCCCAAATTCCTTTCCGACAAACAGATATCCTCCCTTCCCGACCGTGAGAGCACCACGCTCACAGCCGCCTGGACCGCCAAGGAAGCGCTCTATAAACTCCTCTCCGTCTCAGGCGCCCCCCGCGTCAGCCCGTCGCTTGCCGACCTCCCGCTCATTCCGCCCCTACCCTACGCCTCACGCCTTCTCACCCACGCCGACACCCTCCTGACCCTCATTTTTACATTGACGCCTAATTATCAATGATATAATACTCATAATAACTTCTAACAAATAAAAAAGCGGCGGCGATTTCAGCATAATGGCCAAAATCGCCGCCGGTATTATGTGCCGGGCTGCAGGGTTCCCGAATATTCGGGAACCCGAGCTATCGGGGGTCTTAAAGTTTGGAATCCAACAGGCGGATCTTCTCTTCCGTGGCTGCCAGATCGTCTTTGATGCGCTGGATGCGGCGCTCCATCTCGCGAACTACCGAATCGCCGCTCTTGCTCTTTGACGAGAGGAATCCGAGATTGTTCTCATAAGTCTTGAGCTCGTTGCGCTTTATCTCGCAGGCGCGGACTATGCGGTCGCGTTCGCGGCGCAGTTTGGCCGTATCGTCGCCCATCTCATTGACCACATCCTCGAAACGCGACATTCCGCCGCGCTCAGCCCTCGACCGGGCATAGAAGGCGTCGCACAGAGCGCGATACTCGTCGTAGACCTTATCTTTCTCTTTGAAAGGCACATGGCCGATCTCCTGCCAGCGGGCCTGCAGTTCTTTCACCTTCGGCATGGCCTCCTGACGCGGGGTGTCGGCCGGGATGGCTTTAAGAGCCTCGATGATTTCACGTTTGGCCTTGAGGTTGGCCTGCTCTTCGCTGCGCGAGTCGCTGAGATTCTTCTTACGGTTTTCGAAGAAAGCGTCGCAGGCCGTCTGGAAGCGTTTCCATACGGCATCGCTCTGCTTCTTGGCCACAGCGCCGATGGTCTTCCATTCCTTCTGGAGAGCAACAAGCTTGTCGGCCGTACGGCGCCAGTCGGTGGAATCTTTCAGAGCCTCTGCCTGCTCGCAGAGCGCCTCTTTCTTGGCCAGATTGGCGGCCAGCTCATCCTTGACGGCGTGGAAATATTCGCCCTTGCGAGTGAAGAAGGTGTCGCAAGCCTTGCGGAAACGGGCAAACAGGGCGTTGTTGGATTTGCGCGGAGCGTAGCCGAGTTTCTTCCATTGCTCCTGAAGGGCGAGCACCTGCTTGGTGGCCTCATCCCAGAGAGCATACGATTTCAGAGCCTCCAGATCGATAGCCTCCACTTTCTCGCAAAGCTCGGTCTTGGCGGTCTCGTTGGCCTGTTCGCGAGCCTTACGCTCCTCGAAGAAGGCCTGATAGCGCTTGTTGACCACAGCCGAAGCATCCTTGAAACGCTGCCAGATCTCCTCGCGGAGTTCCTTGGCCACGGGGCCTGCCTGACGCCATTCGTCGTGGAGATTCTGCAGGCGCTTGAAGGCCAGGATCACATCTTCCTCAGCGTCGAGCTTCTCGGCTTCCTCGCAGAGCAGGGTCTTGAGTTCCAGATTCTTGCGGAAATCATAGTCGCGCAGGTCTTTGTTCACCTTCAGCTGGTCGTAGAATTGCTCCACGGTCTGTTGAAATTGCTTCCATATGTCGGTGGCTTCGGTGGGGGGCACCTCGCCGATAGCTTTGAATTCAGCCTGAATATCTTTTACACGGGGGAATGCGCGGTTCACATTGTCGGTGTCTTCCGAGATGGCTTTCAGCTCGTCGATGAGCTTCTTCTTGGCCTCGAGATTGGCCTTCAGCTCGGCTTCATGGGCGGCGGTGAGTTCGGCGCGGCGCTCACGCAGAGTGGCGAGCATCTCCTTGAATCGCTCCTCGTCGGCATTGACAGCCGGGACGAAGGCGTTCAGTTCGCCGCCGTTGGCAAGAAAATCGGCCAGCTCGGCGTCGAGTTCTGCCTTGCGGAAATTGTAGAACATCTGTTTCAGATGAGCGGCGTCGGCCTTTCCGGCTTCTTCCAGCGGGGCGGCCACAAGGGTCTCCATCAGAGCCATCAGCTCATCTTTCGTGGCCGGAGCGGCCACTTTTTCAGAGGTTACTTCCTCGGCTTCTGCAGGAGCCGGGGCTTCAGAGGTTACGGTAGCCTCAACTGATTCAGCAGCTACCGGTTCGGGGGCTTCCACGGGGACAACCGGCTGAGCCAGTTCGTCTGTTTCGCGCATTTCCATAAAAGAAAGAATGTATATTTAAGGTTTCAGGGGCACGCGACACATCGGTATCCGCCCTCGCCCGGAGCCTGAAACTCCGCTTGAGGCCGGCCCCGACGGCCGCTCAATCCATAATTTTGGCCAAATGTAACAATAATTATCGGATTATCAACCCATTTTTTAATTTTTTTCTCATTCCCCGCCGCAGAAGAAGGCCGAAGATTGTTAACTTTGTAGAGCCAAAAGGGCACTCCGCTCAAATCAGCAATCAAAAATAATGGGAAAACATTCGAAGGATAAGTCGGCCGAACTGCAGGCCAAGCTGGCCGTGGTGCCCGAGCTTCCCGGCGTCTACACATATTACGACGCCGGGGGGACGGTGATCTACGTCGGCAAGGCCAAGAATCTGCGCCGGCGCGTGTCAAGCTATTTCAACAAGACCCACGACGTGACGCGCACCAATCTGCTGGTGCGGGCCATCGCCGACCTCAGTTATATAGTGGTGCCTACGGAGCAGGACGCCCTCAATCTCGAGAACTCGATGATCAAGGAGTACAAGCCGCGCTACAATGTGCTGCTTAAAGACGATAAGTCGTACCCCTGGATCTGCGTGACGGGCGAACTGTATCCGAGGGTGTTCATGACGCGTACGCTGGTGCGCGACCGCTCGAAATATTTCGGCCCGTTCACCGACGTGGGCGCCGCCCGCGCCGTGCTCGAACTCATCCGCGAGCTATACCCTATCCGCACCTGCCGCACTCCCATCACTCCCGAATCCCTCGCCCGAGGCAAAGGGCGCCTGTGTCTGGAGTACCATCTCAAACGCTGTCAGGGCTGCTGCGTCGGTAAGATTTCGCCGGAGGATTACGCAAAATATATCGACCACATCCGTCTGATCCTTCGGGGCGAGACCGGAGTGCTGATGGACTATCTGCGCGGCGAGATGGAACGCCTGGCCGACGAACTGCGCTTTGAGGAGGCTCAGGCCGTCAAGGAGCGCTACCGGATGGTGGAGCGCTACCGGGCCAAAAGCGTCATCGTCAGCCAGACCATCGACGAGACCGATGTGTTCGGCATCGACGACGACGGGGGCAACGACGTGTATATCAACTATATGCATGTGCGCCACGGAGCTGTGGTGCGCAGCTATACGCTCACATATAAGCGCCGGCTCGACGAAGAAGCGCCCCAGATGCTCAGCTATGCCATCGAGGAGATACGCCAGCGCTTTGCCGCGGAATTCAAGGAGGTGATAGTGCCCGTTATGCCCGATGCCGGGTTCGAAGGGGTCACATTCGTCGTGCCTCAGCGAGGCGACAAGGCCAAACTGCTCGATGTCTCTCAGCGCAATGCCCGGCAGGCCAAGATCGACTCGCTCAAGCAACTGGAGCGGCTCGACCCCGAAAAGCGAGCCGAAAAGACCCTGGAGCGCATGAAGGCTGACTTCCGCCTCAGCGAGCTGCCGCGGCATATAGAATGTTTCGATAACTCCAACATCCAGGGCACCAACCCCGTAGCTTCGTGCGTAGTGTTCCGCGATGCGCGCCCTTCGAAGAAAGACTACAGGCATTTCATCATCAAGACGGTAGAAGGCCCCGACGACTTCGCATCAATGAAAGAAGTGCTGACGCGGCGGTATACACGCCTGATGCAGGAAGCGCCCGACGACCTCCCGCAGCTGGTCATCGTCGACGGCGGCAAAGGGCAGCTGAGCGCCGCTCTGGAGGCCTTCGATGAAATAGGCCTTCGCGGCAAAGTGGCGCTCGTCGGCATCGCCAAACGTCTGGAAGAGATCTATTTCCCGGGCGACAGCGTGCCGCTGTATATCGACAAGAATTCCGACTCGCTGCGCGTAGTGCAGCAGCTTCGCGACGAAGCCCACCGCTTCGGTATCACCCACCATCGCGACCGTCGCTCCAAGAGCGCCATCGTCAGCGAGCTGTCGACCATCCGAGGCATCGGTCCGGCTACGGAGCAGGAGCTTTTGCGCACATTCCGCAGTGTAAAGCGCATCCGCGAAGCGTCGCTCGACGCTCTGGCCCAGGCCGTCGGCTACGCCAAAGCCCGCCTCATCCGCGACCACTTCGCCCCCAAAGCCGCCCAATAACCTTTAGAGCCGGCTCTAAGTTTTTATCAGAATTTGCTTGGCGAAAAATTTAGTAGCCACCGCGGAATATCTAAAATTGAAATGCCTTCATAGTCTGTCTCTTCATGGTGAGTCCGCGCAAGCAAAACCTTCGGATAGGCATCTCGGATTTGGAGCAGTGGAGCCACTTCCCTCTTAAATGTATCTTTATTTGTAATATCCTCACTGACTTGAATGTAGATTTTTTCGCCGCCCCTCATCGCTACAAAATCTATTTCTTTCTGATATAGTTTGCCAATATATACATCATAATCCCTACGCAGAAGTTCAATATATACTATATTTTCGAGCATCCGACCCCAGTCTAAATTGCTTTTGCCAAGCACGGCAAATCGGATACCTGTATCGGAGAGATAATATTTGCTCAACGACCGAAGATATTCTTTTCCTCTGACATCATACCTTCCTGCCTCATAGAAAACAAATGCGTGACATAGATACCCGATGTAATTTCCCACAGTTTTGTAGTTTGAATCCAGTCCACTATCTGTCAATGCATTGCTGATATTTCTTGAGGAAGATATGTTGCTCACATTATCCATCAGATATTCGGCCACCTTTCTCAATGTAATCGAACTGCCGAGCCTATATTTGTCCACAAGGTCTCTGATGAGTATGGTCTCATATACCTCGCGGATATATTTGCTTTTATCCGAGTCATTTTTATACGGATATGATCCGGCGAGTCCACCCATCCTGACATAACGGTCAAATTGATTGTCATAATCATCTTTTACATCAAAATATGTGCAGTACTCTGCAAAACTGAACGGATATATATGGATTTCAAGATAACGACCCGTGAACAGGGTGGCGAGGTCACTGCTTAGAAGGAACGCATTTGACCCGGTCAGGTATATGTCATATTTTTCTTCGGAATGAAGACTGATTATTGTAAGTTCAAAATTTTCGCATAGTTGAACTTCATCTATCATAAGGTAATTCTTGATGCCATCGCGATAATTTTGCTCAATATAATCATTCAAGGCATGATAATCTTTCAGACCCTCATATCTGATTTTTGTCAAATCAATGCTGATGATATTCGCTGTCGGGTCCACGCTCAAAATATGTTTGGCAAAAGCATCCAGCAGTTTTGATTTGCCACTACGACGTATACCCGTTATTATCTTAATATCGGGAGTATCAATTAAATCATTTAATCTGCTTAGGTACAGTGGCCTGGATATTAATTTCATATGCATTAGTTTCCCAAACTTAAATTATTTTCGATTTTGGGAAACGATGCAAATTTACCTAAATATTATTGAAATCTATCGAAGTTGGGATGGAAAAAATCTGAATTGTCCTTTTTTTCAGGTCTTATGCCTCAGTTCAGTTGCCTTTGCCGGCTCCGGCGTTGCGGCGCAGGCCGGCCAGGCGCAGGCGTTTGGCGGCTGAATGGGCGAAGATTGCAGAGTAGGCTTCGGGGGTGAGGGCGAGGATGTCGGCATGGGTGAGCGTGCGCAGCGCGGGGCGCAGATGGAATTCTGCGATTGGAGTCGGCGCGAGGCCAGCATTGTGCGGGCACACCATCTGGCAGGCGTCGCAGCCGTAGACCTTTCTCCCCATCGCCTGCGCCAGCGGACGGCTGTCGACCGCGGCGGGGAGATCGCCGCGATGCTCTATCGTGAGGTAACTCAGGCATTTGGCCGAATCGAAGCCTTCGCAGCGCAGCGCTCCCCCGGAGCAGGCGCGCACACAGCGCATGCAGTCGCCGCAGGTCAAGGCCAGCGGCTCTGACTCCGGGAGCACGGCATCAGTAACCACCTCGGCCAGAAACAGATACGACCCCATACCCGGCACAATCAGCAGCCGGTTGCGTCCCACAAACCCTACGCCGGCCTTTACAGCCCAGTAGCGCTCCAGTATCGGGGCCGAGTCCACGCATATCCGGGCCCTGTATCCCAGCGACCTGAGCCAGGCAGCCAGCGGCTCCAGACGCCGGCGGAGCACCTCATGATAATCGTCGCCATGGGCATACATGGCGATTCGTGCCGCCGAAGGCAGCTGCCGCTCCTCGTGATAATAGCTGAACGCCAGCGAGATGACGCTCCCCTGAGCGCGAGAGCCGGCGGCAGCTTCCCCGGCGCCTTGGGCGCCTGAAGGCTCGTCGAGCAGGCGCAGCGGGTTGCGGCGGATATCGCCCCAGCGCTCCATATACTCCATCGAAGCGTGGCCGCCCTGGGCCAGCCATCGCTGAAACCGCTCCCATTCCTGCGGCTCTACATCGTCCGCCCGGGCCACACCCCACCGGCCGGCTCCGGCCTCAGCGGCCAGAGCTGCTATCGCAGTCATTATTTCCGATACGGGCATGGTAGCGGGCATAGTCATCACTGTTGACATTGTTGCTACCCCAAATTTAGGCATAGGCGCGAAATTGGGCAAGCCCCGGCCGAATTTTTCCTACCGGAGCAAGCGCGCACCTGCAAGTTGATGAATGCGATTGGTAATCCGGGCTGGCGCAAATGTTGAAAAATTGCGAATAGCCGGGGTTAAGAATGCGCCAAAAAATAAAAATTATTACTGTCCGCTAAACAGTAATAGTATAAAATGAAGGCGCCCCGCGGGCGGTGTGCCTGCGGGGCGCGGTAGAGGGTGGATGGGAGGGTTAGTCCATGAGGTCGAGCGGGATGGCGACGAGGCGCGAGTTGGCGGCGCGGATGAAGTCGGTGATGGCGTCGCGGTCGGGTGAGGGCTCAACGTCGGCTTCGATGCGCTTGAGGGCGTTGTAGACCGAGATACCGCTCTGGTAGAGGTTGCGGTAGGCTTTGGCGATCTCGCTGATCCGGGCTTCGGTGTAGCCGTTTTTGCGCATGACGTAGGCGTTGACGCCGTAGTAGGCTACGGGGTTGTGGGCCACGATGATGAACGGCGGTACATTGCCTGCGATGCGGCATCCGCCTTTCACGAGCACCCATTTGCCGACGACGGAGTTCTCATGCACAACGACGTTCGACGACAGGATGGTGCACTCGTCGATACGGCAGTCGCCGGCGATGGTCACGCCGTTGCCGATTACGCAGTTGCCCTTGATTTCAGTATCGTGGCCGATATGTGACTTGGCCATCAGGAAGTTTCCGCTGCCTATGCGCGTGGCGCTGTCGGGGTGGATACCCCGGTTGATGATTACGTTTTCACGTATCACATTGTTGTCGCCGATGATGCAGAGCGTAGGCTCGCCTTTCCAGCGGAAATCCTGCGGCTCGGCGCCGATGATGGCGCCTTGGTACACCCGGTTGTTCTTCCCCATGCGGGTGCCGGCCAGGATGGAGGCGTAGGGCTTGATTTCCGAACCGTCGCCGATTTCTACATCCTTGTCGATGTAGGCGAAGGGGTGGATGGTGACGTTTGCCCCGATTTTGGCCGAGGGGTCAACGTAAGCCAGTGAGCTAATCATATGGTTTCAGATTTGAGAGTTAGACGATATTACCCGCCGGGGCTTGTCAGCGGCCGCCGCCGAGCGACTGGTAAAGGTTTATGAGGGCCTGTTCGCGTGAGAGTTCGTTGGAAAGCAGACTCATCTGAGCTGAAAGCAGCGAGCTCTGGGCGTTGAGCACTTCGAGATAGGTGGTCTTGCCGTCGTAGGCCAGCAGGAGATTGGTGTCTTCGACAGCCTCTTCGAGGTTGGCTACCTGTTTGCTCAGATATTTTGACTTTTCACCGGCCTTGTCGACGGCCACCAGATAGTTGTTGACCTCCGAAGCAGCCTGCACCAGAGTATGCTCAAACGAGTTGAGGGCCTGCTGCTGCTGAATCTTGGCGCCTTTGAGGCGGGCGATGTTCTGGCCGCGCGAGAAGAGCGGGGCAGTCAGCTGGCCGGCCAGCTGGATGAACCAGTCGCCGGGGTTCTTGATGAACGAGCCCAGGAGGTTGGTGAATCCGCCGTTGGACGAGATGGTGATGCCGGGATAGAAGGCGGCACGGGCCGAATTGGTGGTATAGTAGGCGGCAGCCAGCGACTGTTCAGCCACGCGCACATCGGGGCGCTGGGCCAGTTCGCGCATGGGTACGCCGTCGCGAAGGATCTGCGGCACTTCCAGACGCGCCGAGGCGGGGACTTCCCATGTGGCGGGGCTTTCGTTAAGGAGCACCGACATGGCGTTGTTGGCCTGTACCAGCGACGATTCGAGGTCGGTGATCTGACCGAGGATGCTCCAGTACTGGGCTTCGCTCTGGACTACGGCAGCCTGGGTCACGCGGCCGGCTTCCTTGTAGTCTTTCATAATGTCGACGCTCTTGGCCCAGATTTCAGCCGTCTGGCGCGAAAGCTCGAGCTGGGAGTTGAGGGTGGCGATGGTGTAGTAGCATGAGGCCACGCCGCCGATAATCTGCGACTGTACGGCCTGGAGGTAATAACCCTGCAGGTCAACGGCAGTCTGTGCGGCCCACTTGTTGTTGAGCAGCTTGGCGAATACGTCGATTTCCCAGCTGATGGCCACGGGCAGGGTGTAGGTCCAGCTCATATCGGAGTGGGCGTAGGAGGCACCGGCGCCGTTGGGGGTGAAGGCCACCGAGGGGAGATAGCTCAGCTTGGCCCCGAGCAGGTTGGCGCGGGCTATGTCGACGTTGAGCTTGGCGTTCTCAAGGTTCACGTTGTTGGCCAGAGCGCGCGTGATATAGTCCTGCAGCAGAGGGTCGGTGAACACCTGCTGCCATGTGAGATTGCCGTAGGCAGTGGAGTCGGGGGCTGACTGAAGGGCTTCCTTCACCTCGGGGCTCACCTCGTCGGGCATCTCGAATTTTTTATAGATGTGGCACGACGAGACCGAGGCGGCGAAAGCGATGGCCAGGATGCCCGCAAATGCTTTATTCTTGAAATTCATAGGTTTGGAGTATGATGGTTGGCTTCCGGCGCAGAACTTCGGGAGCGACCGGGAAGCTCTGCGGCCGGAAGCTGATTTGGGTTAACGGGAATACTGCTCGATTTCGCTTTCGATGCCGGCATTGTCAGTGTCGCGCCATTTCAGCGGCGAGATCTTCTCCTGGATGAGCTGGAAGGCCACGAACAAGGCCGGAACTATCAGCACCTGGAGGATCATACCGATGAGCATACCGCCGATGGAGCCCACGCCGAGGGCGCGGTTGCCGTTGGCGCCTACGCCGGATGCGAACATCAGAGGCAGAAGGCCGATGACCAGGGCGAGCGAGGTCATGAGGATAGGACGCAGACGGGCTTCGGCGCCGGCGATGGCGGCGTTGATGATCGACATACCCGTGCGGCGGCGCTCCAGACAGAACTCGACGATAAGGATGGCGTTCTTGGCCAAAAGGCCGATAAGCATGATCAGGGCGATCTGCAGGTAGATGTTGTTGTTCACACCGAACATCTGGGCGAAGATGAACGAGCCCATCAGACCGAACGGAATCGAGAGGATAACCGCCCAGGGGATGATATAGCTCTCATACTGAGCCGAAAGCAGCAGGTAGACGAACAGCAGGCAGAGGCCGAAGATGACGGCCGTGCCGTTGGAGTTGCCGGAGCCTTCCTCACGGGTCATACCCGAATATTCGAAGCTGTAGCCGGTGGGGAGGGTCTGCTGAGCCACGCGCTCGATGGCTGCCAGGGCCTCACCCGACGAGTAGCCCGGAGCGGGCGAACCGTTGACCGAAATCGACTGGAAGAGGTTGAATCGGTTCAGCAGGTCGGGGCCGTAGACCTTTTCGAGGGTGACAAAGTTCTCAAGCGATGCCATCTGGCCGTTGGTGGAGCGTACCTTGATGTTCTTGAGCGATTCGGGGTTGACGCGCGATTCAGGCGGAGCCTGCATCATCACGCGGTAGATCTTACCGAAGCGGTTGAAGTTCGACACATACATCGAGCCGTAGTAGCCCTGGAGCGTCGTAAGGATGCTCGAGGTCGACAGACCGGCCTTCTGGGCCTTGGCGGCGTCGATGTCGATCTTATACTGCGGGAAGGTGGGGTTGAACGTGGTGTAAGCCACCTGGATTTCCGGTTGGGCGTTGAGCTGAGCCAGGAAGCCCTGCACGATGGAGAAGAACTGGTTGATGTCGCCGCCGGTCTTGTCCTGCAGCTTCATCTCGAAACCGTTGGTCACCGAGTAACCGTCGATCATAGGCGGCGCGAAGGCTACGACGCGGCCGTCTTTGATCATCTGGCCTGTCATGCCGTAGATCATGCCGAGCACGGCGTCGGAGTTCTCAGTCTTCATATCGCGCTGGCTCCAGTCTTTGAGCTTGACGATGAACGTACCGTAGGTGGCACCCTGACCGGCCACGAACGAGTAGCCGACAATCTTCTGGGAATACTGCACTGCGGGGATGGAGAGGATGATATGGTCCACCTGCTCCATAACCTCGATGGTGCGTTCCTGCGAGGTGCCCGGGGGCATGTCGACCATCACGAAGAGCACGCCGGTGTCTTCGTTGGGCACCAGGGTGGAAGGCGTGATGCTCATGAGCCATACGAGCACTGCGACGGATACGCCGACGATGGAGGCGGAGGTGATTTTATGGCGGAGGAAGAAGGAAGCCCATTTGGAATAATGTCCCAGCAGATTGCCGAAGAGCTTTTCAAAGGCTTTCTTGAAGCTCTGGGTGAACAGGCCCCAGACGGTGAAGATGGCGCAGAGGATAGCGGCGATACCCTTCCAGATCGAGGGGAAGTCGAACCATCCGAGCACCATGAGGGTGATGGTGGCCACAAGGAGCAGCACTGTGCCCATCGGGAGCCAGAAGCTGTGCCATTTCGAGGCCATAGCCTCGCCGGCAGCCTTGTAGGCGTCGCCTACGCGCTCTTTGAGCGAGGGCTCGTGGCCGTCGTCGGTCTTATGCGGCTTCAGGAACACGGCGCAGAGGGCAGGCGACAGCGTCAGGGCGTTGACGGCCGAGAAACCGATGGCGATGGCCATGGTCAGACCGAACTGCTTGTAGAAGATACCGGCGGTGCCGGGCATGAACGACACGGGGATGAACACCAGCATCATGACCAGAGTGATGGAGATGATGGCGGTGCCGATCTCGCTCATGGCGTCGATGGCAGCCTTGCGCGAGCTCTTGTAACCCGCATCCAGCTTGGCATGCACCGCCTCGACCACCACAATGGCGTCGTCGACCACGATGGCAATCGCCAGCACAAGGGCCGACAGGGTGATGAGGTTGATGGAGAAGCCGATGAGGTTCATCGCGAAGAACGTACCGATCAGGGCCACAGGGATGGCGATGGCGGGGATGAGGGTGCTTCGCAAGTCGGACAGGAACACGTAAACCACGAAGAACACAAGGATGAAGGCCTCGATGAGGGTCGAAATCACTTTGTGGATCGACGCATAGAGGAAGTCGTTGTTGTTCATCGGGATAGCGAAGTGGAGGCCTGCGGGGAGGTCTTTCTTCATGAGCTCAACCTGAGCCAGACAGTCGTTGATGATCTCGGTGGCGTTGGAGCCGGCGGTCTGGAACACGATGGCCATGGTGGCCGGTTTGCCGTTGAGCGACGAGGCGAAGTCGTAGGAGACCTTTCCGAGCTCGACTTCGGCCACATCCTTCAGACGGAGCACATCGCCGTTGGAGTTAGTGCGTACCACGATGTTCTCGAATTCCTCGGGGGTCTCGTAGCGGCCGCGGTATTTGATGGTGTACTGGAACGACTGCTTACCCTGCGCGCCGAACGAACCGGGGGCGGCCTCGATGTTCTGGTCGCTCAGAGCGGCTGCGATGTCGGTAGGAGTCAGCCCGTACTGGGCCATAACTTCGGGTTTGATCCATATACGCATGGAGTAGTCGCCGCCGAAGCTCATCACGTCGCCCACGCCCTTCACACGCTGAAGCACGGGGATAACGTTGATTTTCATATAGTTGTCGAGGAACTCGCCGTCGTATTCGGGCACGTCGCTGTAAAGGCCGACGCCCACGAGCATGGAGCTCTGACGCTTCTGGGTGAGCACACCCACCTTGGTCACCTCGGCGGGGAGCAGATTCTGCGCCTTGGCAACACGGTTCTGCACGTCGACGGCTGCCATATCAGGGTCGAAGCCCTGCTCGAAATGAACGCTGATGGTGGCCGAGCCGGTGTTGGTGGCTGTTGATTCGATGTAGGTCATACCCTCGGCGCCGTTGATCGACTCCTCCAGAGGGGCGATCACCGAGTTGAGCACGGCCTGGGCGTTGGCACCGTTGTAGGTGGTTGTCACGGAAATCGTAGGAGGCGCTATATCAGGGAATTTCGTGATAGGGAGCGTCGACAGACCGATCAAACCCAACAGGACGATGAAGATGGAGATAACCGTCGAGAGCACAGGGCGGTTAATAAAGGTGTCCAGTTTCATTTGTTATCAGTAGTCTTATTATGATTCTGAAAATGTGAAAATTATGTGGAGCCTGGCCGCTTCCGGGGCTCACGCCCTGAAGCGGGCCCCATGGTGGGACTGGCTCCGGCGGCAGATTAGCGGGCTGCCTGCTGTGCGCCCTGCTGAGCTGCGGCTGCCTGCTGTGCAGCTGCGGCAGCGGCTGCATCGACGGGCTGGATTTCCATGTTGTCGCGCACCTTGGTGCCTACGCCTTCCACCACGATCTTCTGGCCGGGCGTCAGACCGGAGGTGACCACAAACTGCTGTCCGTCGTTTTCAGGAGCCACGGTGATGGCGGTGCTGACGGTCTTGTTCGAGTCGTTGACCACATAGATGAAGCGGCGGTCCTGAATCTCGAACGTGGCCTTCTGGGGCACGAGAATCACATTCTCCTTATGGTTGGGGATGAGGATCTGGCCGGTGGAGCCGCTGCGGAGCATTCCGTTGATGTTGCGGAAACGTGCGCGCACGTTGGCTGCGCCGGTAGAGCTGTCGATTACGCCGCTGACGGTGGCCACCTTGCCGGTCTCGGGGTAGATGGAGCCGTCGGCCAACTGAAGCTGAACCTCGGGCATGTCGGCGATAGCCTTGTTGAGGGCGATTTTGCCGCCTTCGGTCATCTCAAGCACATCTTTCTCGTTGAGCGAGAAGTAAGCGTAGATGTCGGAGTTGTCGCTGACGGTGGTCAGCGGGGTCATCATAGAGGGGGATGCCAGCGAACCTTCGCGGTTGGGGATCGAGCCTACGAAGCCATCGGAGGGTGCGGTCACCACAGTGTAGCTCAGATTCTTTTTGGCCGAGGTGAGGTTGGCGTTGGACTGGCTCAGCGAGGCTTCTGCCTGAGCGAGCTGATTCTTGGCCAGCTGGTTCTCATATTCGCTGATGATGTTCTTGTCGAAGAGGCGCTGCTTGTTGGCGGCGGTGAGGCGGGCGCTTTCAAGAGCTGTCTTGGCCGAGGCTACGGCAGCCTGAGCCTGCTCAACGGCAGCCTGATACTGCACCTGGTCGAGCACGAACAGCGTCTGGCCCTTCTTTACAGCCTGACCTTCGTCGACACAAACCTTGGTGATGAAGCCCGAAACCAGCGGGCGCACTTCGATGTCGGTTTTACCTTTGATAGTTGCGGAGTAGGCGCTGTTGAGCGTGGAGTTGCCCTGCTCAACGGTCATCACTCCAATCTGCGGAGCCTGATCAGAGCCCATGGCCTGCTGCTTCTTGCCGCAAGATGTGAAAGCGAGAAGTGCCGCAGCCCCTATGGCTGCAAACGTCAGAATGTTGCAATTCTTCATTTTCTTGGGTGTTGATTTGTTTTTACCTATTGTGTTGTTAATTTTTCTTTCTTTTAGTGAGGGGCGGAATCGGCCCGGTTCGGGGCGGAATCGGCCCGGTTCGCAGTGTATTTCCACACAAACACAACGCGCGCCGTTTGGTTCCACAGCGTGTCATTCCTAATTACGATGCAAAATTACCAACTTTTCAACGCAAAAAATATGATATATATCATATACCGCCATCTATTCCCCTAATTTTTAACATAGTTTAATTTAAGAGCCGATTCCGCAAGATTCCACATGCCCGCCAGTAGGGTGTTTTGCAGCTGACCCGGATTTCATCACTTCGTCCGGATTTGGCTGCTGACACCAAAAAAGTAGGCCCGATTCACATCGGGCCTACATGGAAAATAATAATGCAATTCATCCCTCTGACGAGGGATCAAGGAAGTTGCTTAAGCTTTGCCGGAGAGTTTCTCCTTGAGAGCAGCGAGGGCTTCGATGTCGCCCAGAGTGGCCTTCTCAACGGGAGTGGAAACCACAGGGGCTTCTTCAGCCTTGCGCGGAGCGCGTTTAGCCTTGCGGGCTTCGTTCTTCTCTGCCTTGGCTTCATCTTCGAAGATGCGGCTGTGGCTGAGGATGATGCGCTTGCTGTCTTTGTTGAATTCGATCACCTTGAAGTCGAGCTTTTCGTCGACTTTAGCCTGGGTGCCGTCTTCCTTAACGAGATGCTTGGGAGTAGCGAAGCCTTCCACTCCGTAGGGGAGTTGGATGACAGCGCCCTTCTCGAGCATTTCGACGATGGTGCCGGAGTGAACCGAACCAACGGTGAACACGGTTTCGAATACGTCCCAGGGGTTCTCCTCGAGCTGCTTGTGGCCGAGCGAGAGGCGACGGTTTTCTTTGTCGATTTCGAGAACGACAACTTCGATTTCAGCACCGATCTGGGTGAATTCCGAAGGATGTTTCACTTTCTTGGTCCAGCTGAGGTCGGAGATGTGGATCAGGCCGTCTACGCCTTCTTCGATTTCTACGAATACGCCGAAGTTGGTGAAGTTGCGCACTTTGGCGGTGTGCTTCGAGCCGACGGGGTATTTGATTTCGATATCTTCCCAGGGATCTTTCTTGAGCTGCTTGATGCCGAGGCTCATCTTACGCTCTTCGCGGTCGAGAGTGAGGACTACAGCTTCCACTTCGTCGCCGACTTTCATGAAGTCCTGAGCGGAGCGGAGGTGCTGGCTCCACGACATTTCGCTTACGTGGATGAGGCCTTCTACGCCGGGAGCGACCTCAACGAATGCACCGTAATCGGCCATAACGACCACTTTGCCTTTGACTTTGTCGCCGACTTTGATTTCGTTGGCCATAGCATCCCAGGGATGGGGCATGAGCTGCTTGAGACCCAGGGCGATGCGCTTCTTCTCGTCGTCGAAGTCGAGGATAACGACGTTGAGCTTCTGGTCGAGTTGAACCACTTCTTCGGGGTGGCTTACGCGGCCCCAGCTGAGGTCGGTGATATGAATGAGGCCGTCTACGCCGCCCAGGTCGATGAATACACCGTAGGAGGTGATGTTCTTGACGGCACCTTCGAGCACCTGGCCTTTTTCGAGCTTGGCGATGATTTCGAGTTTCTGCTGCTCGAGCTCGGCTTCGATGAGGGCTTTATGGCTGACAACGACGTTGCGGAATTCGGGATTGATCTTAACGACCTTGAATTCCATGGTTTTGCCAACGAAGATGTCGTAGTCGCGGATGGGTTTCACGTCGATCTGCGATCCGGGGAGGAAGGCCTCGATGCCGAATACGTCGACGATCATGCCGCCTTTGGTACGGCATTTGATGAAACCTTTGATAATTTCGTCGTTTTCGAGGGCCTGGTTGACGCGATCCCATGAGCGGGCTGCGCGGGCTTTGCGGTGGGAGAGGATAAGCTGGCCCTTCTTGTCTTCCTGGTTTTCGATGAACACTTCCACAACGTCGCCGACTTTGATGTCGGGGTTGTAGCGGAATTCGTTCATGGGGATGATACCGTCGCTCTTATAACCGATGTTAACCACAGCTTCGCGCTTGTTGAGGGCGATGATGGTACCTTCGATTACCTCTTTGTCCTTGACGGTGTTGAGCGATTCGTCGTAGGTCTTGGTGAGTTCCTCACGGCTCTTCTCGCTCTTGGTGTCGCCGTTTTCGTAGGCTTCCCAGTCGAAATCAGCGATGGGAGAGTTTTTAACTTCTTCAGTCATTTAATTAATAACGTTTATAAAATAATTTGATAATACACACGCCCGTCGGCTTGACCGCTCTGACCATCAGCACTTTATGCGCATCAAGACATAAGCTGTCGCCTCCGGGGCCTTAAAAGGCGGAGCAAAGGTAGCGCTTTAGCGGCTGATTTCCAAAAGATTTGGCAAAAATTTGACGGAATTTTAGCGAGAAAGATTCCAATAAGAAGTGCAACGGCATTCTCCTCACTCTCCCTCAGGGGAAGGCCGCGCGCCGAGGGGGCTGAGCAAGCCCCCGTTGAGCGCTCCGCATGCAAAGGAAATTTTCACTGGAAAATACCTGCGAC
>ERZ808037.232-NODE-232-length-58888-cov-7.335311_pt1 | contig 58888 bp, 46 predicted proteins | sample MGYA00380190_ERZ808037 | MGnify/ENA primary metagenome ERZ808037 (study PRJEB31490, sample SAMN06133399) | mouse gut metagenome | isolation source: J9 | host: mice | place: China: Chengdu | collected 2015-05 ... | reverse complement strand
ACGGCTACGGACTTGTGTCGGATGTAAAGCCGGAGCATGAGATGGAGCAGGTACTCTTTGCCACAGACGAGCTGACCGGACTTATCGGGGCAGCGGCCCGGATGCGGCCCTCCAAGAGTGTGATGGACATGGAGGTTTCAAGCCTGAAAAAGAAATTTAAGGACAAACGCTTTGCCGCGGGCTGTTCCCGGGATGTGATTCGCGACGGGGCGGAGCTTTTGGGCTGGGAGCTGGAGAAGCTGTTTTCCATGACCATTGATGCCATGTGCTCCTGCGAGGAACGGGTGGCAGAGGAGCTTGCGGCAATGACAGAGAGCTAAGACTAAGAGGCGGCAGACAGTGAAAACAAATATGCATTTGTATGCAAAAACACGGGAAAGATATGTCTCTTTACCAATACAGGACAGTTACATACAGTGAAGGCCATGGATCTGCCCATGGGCAAGTTCCGCGATAAAGGCGTACCCATCGACAATGTCAGTAATTATGATTCTGCCAGGGAAAGCATCGTGTATGCTGCAAGCCAGAGCGATCTGAATCTTTACCGGGTGATTTTTGCCACCAGGCAGGCCATGCTGAAGGTTGTGGACGGCAGCGAATTTGAGACCGGCAAACGAACCGTAGCGGCCACCAAGCTGGGTGAGGAAGACAGGGTTCTTTTAGCAGAACCCATAGAAGGCAGCGAACAGCTTGTCCTCCAAAGTCAGGAGGGCTACTTCCTGCGCTTCTCCATATCCGAAGTCCCTGAGAAAAAGAAGGGAGCCATCGGCGTCCGCGGCATGCGTTTAGGAGCAAACGACTGCCTGGAGTCTGCTTACCTTTACCGGACAGGCACGGAGCAGACCATCACCTACAAAGAAAAGCCAGTCACATTGAACAGGCTAAAGCTCGGCAGCCGGGATACAAAGGGAGTAAAAATAAGAGTGTAGCTGCAAAATGCAGTTCAATTTCTATTGCCACTCCGATCCATTTGTGGTATGATTTTCACAGTCAAAATTTATAAGATAGAAGCAATTGCATAAAAAGCAGTCAAATGGACATGCTGGCATATCCGTTCGGCTCGCTGCTTGCGGAAATAAAGCAGTTAAATACGAGGAGGGCGTTATGGAAAACGAAGTAATCAGCAAAAATTTCATAGAGCAAATGATAGACAAGGACTTAGCCGAGGGCGTATACGACACCGTACACACCCGATTCCCGCCGGAGCCAAACGGCTATCTCCACATCGGCCATGCCAAATCCATACTCTTAAACTACGGCCTGGCGCAAAAATACAACGGCAAATTCAACATGCGCTTTGACGACACCAACCCCACCAAGGAAAAGGTGGAATTCGTAGAATCCATCAAAGCCGATATAGAGTGGCTGGGAGCCGACTGGGAGGACCGTCTTTTCTTTGCCTCCGACTACTTTGAGCAGATGTATGAGGGCGCGCTGAAACTGATTAAAAAGGGAAAGGCCTATGTGTCTGATCTGACGGCGGAGGAGATGCGCGAGTATCGCGGAACGCTGACGGAGCCAGGCAGGGACGATCCGAACAGAAACCGCAGCGTGGAAGAGAATCTGCGGCTTTTTGAGGAGATGAAAGAAGGGAAGTACGCGGACGGGGAGAAAACCCTGCGCGCGAAAATAGACATGTCCTCGCCGAATATCAACATGCGCGATCCGATCATTTACCGCGTGGCGCATCTGTCGCACCAGAATACGGGAGACAAATGGTGCATTTATCCGATGTATGACTATGCGCATCCGATAGAGGATGCGATTGAGGGAATTACCCATTCTATTTGCACGCTGGAATTTGAGGATCACAGGCCGCTTTATAACTGGGTGGTGGCGGAGTTGGAGTATCCCCGTCCGCCGAAGCAGATTGAGTTTGCGAAAATGTATTTGACCAATGTGGTCACTGGTAAGAGATATATTAAGAAGCTGGTGGAGGACGGCATTGTGGACGGCTGGGACGATCCCAGACTTGTGTCCATCGCCGCGCTCAGAAGACGCGGGTTCACACCGGAGTCGATTCGTCTCTTTGTGGAATTGTGCGGTGTGTCCAAGGCCAATTCCTCAGCGGAGTACTCGATGCTTGAGTACTGTATCAGAGAGGATTTGAAGATGAAACGGCCAAGGATTATGGCGGTGACGGATCCGATTAAGCTGATTATCGACAACTATCCCGAAGGGGAAACAGAGTGGCTTCCCGTGGTGAATAATCCGGAGAACGAATCGCTCGGTTCCCGCGAGGTGCCTTTTAGCAGAGAGCTTTATATCGAGAAAGAGGATTTCATGGAGGAGCCGCCGAAGAAGTATTTCCGGCTTTTCCCGGGCAATGAGGTCCGGCTTATGGGCGCCTACTTCGTGAAGTGCGAAAGTTACGAGAAGGACGAGGCGGGAAATGTGACGGCGGTGCACTGCACCTACGATCCGGCATCCAGAGGAGGCAACAGCCCGGACGGCCGCAAGGTTAAGGGCACGATCCACTGGGTATCCGCGGCGGAGTCCGTGAAGGCGGAGGTCAGACTCTACGAGAATATCATTGACGAGGAAAAGGGTGTCTACAATGAGGACGGAAGCCTGAACCTGAATCCAGACTCTCTGACCGTTTTAAAGGAGTGCCGTATCGAGCCGTCCGTAAAGGATGCGAAGGCATACGAGAGCTTTCAGTTTGTCCGGCAAGGGTTTTTCTGTGTGGATTGCCGGGATTCCGGTCCGGAAAAACTTGTTTTTAACAGAATTGTGTCCCTTAAGAGCTCCTACGTCTTGCCGAAACAGGAGAATTAGGGTAAAATATACACGAAAGCAATGAGCAGTGCGCAGACAGAGGAGAAACAGAGAGGGGAGCTTGCTCACCGAAATGTTTATCCGAATGGATGCATAGGGCGAATGCCCGTGAGCGAGGAAACCGCAGGTTTTCGAGCGGTGCACTGCGGGCGGAAGGCGAGAGCAAACGTCCGCGGGACGAGGAAACCGCAGGTTTTCGAGCGGTGCACTGCGGGCGGGAACGAATGTGGATGCCCGCGAGCCGGGCGTGCACTGCGGAACATATATAAAATAATTCGGGGAGGAAAAACGAATGGCAGGACTGTTATCGGGGTTAGAGCAGTTTGGATTGAGTAATCTGGAGAGTATGGATCTCTATGAAGCGCCTAAGAAGGCGGAAGAGGGCGGCGGAGAAGGCGGTGGTCAGGCTGCGCACACGGTGCAGGAGCAGGATTTCCTTTTTGACAAATCTTTTACATGTCCGCTGTGCGACAGGGAGTTTAAGGCGAGAACCGTGAAGATCGGTAAGGCGAAGCTGGCAGGCAGTGATCTCGATCTGCGTCCCAGATATGAGCAGATTGATCTTTTAAAATATGACGTGATTATGTGCCCGTCCTGTGGGTATGCATCACTGAGCAGATTTTTCAAGTACCTGACTTCTCCTCAGGCGAAGAACATCCAGAAGGCGATTTCGGCGAACTTTAAACCGCAGAAAGAGGCGGCGGAGACATACACCTATGACGAGGCGCTGGAGCGTTACAAGATGGCTCTGGCAAATGCGATTGTCAAGCAGACGAAGGCCAGTGAGAAGGCGTATATCTGTCTGAAAACGGCATGGCTTCTCAGAGGGCAGGCGGAGCATCTGGATCCGGAAGAGGAAGGATACGAGGAGAAGAAGAAACAGTGTCAGGCTGAGGAAGAAGAGTTCTTAAGGAACGCGCTGGAAGGATTTCTGGCTGCAAGACAGGCGGAAAGCTTCCCCATGTGCGGCATGGATGAGCCTACGGTGGACTTCCTGATTTCCGTGACGGCGATGCGTTTTGAGCAGTATGATGTGGCGAGCCGTCTGATTACCGGACTTATCACTTCCAAGACCGCAAATCCCCGCATGAAGGATAAGGCGAGGGATGTGAAGGAAATGATTGTGAAGAAGATTAAGGAAAAGAATGCCGCGTCCAGAAAGTAACGGCGCGGCAGAACGGGGAAAACGATCCCTGTGCATAGAGAAATAAATAAGGCGGAGCCGGTTGTACGGCCCCGCCGCTTTTGTTGTTTTTATCAGCGGTAAGAAAGGGTTTTTAACATATTCAGGTAGGAGCAGATTTCCTCGTAAAACATATCCGGGTGGAAGGACGAGTCCTGAAAACGGACGTCCATCAGCCCGTCAAGCGTGTAGGTCACCATCAGATCCAGCTTTTCGTAGTCGACCTCACTCTTAAACAGAGAGCGGTCGCTCTGGTTTTTCAGCACTGCCTGCATATCGCCCAGCACGTTTTTCTGGCGTTCTATCGCCATAAGAGCCTCGCTTACGTCCTCGAAACGGCAGCGGTCAAGGAACTGCTGCATATAGGGATAATTTTTGAGCACCTGCATTTTGGCATACTCCATCTGCCGGCGGATCTCAAAGTAATCCCGTTCTGTGGAGGAAACGCCACCGGTCAATTCAAGCTTCATAAAACGTACACTGTAGTCAAAGAGGAAACTGTACAGGCCAAGCTTACTTCCGAAATAGTGAAATAAGAGTCCTTTGCTGATGCCGGCCTCACCTACAATATCGTCTGTACTGGCATGTTTATAGCCGCCGATGGAGAAAACTTTCAAAGCGGCATTAATCATGCGGTCCTGTTTTTCCTTCTTCAAGTCAAAAAATTTTTCGTTCATAACTTCCTCAATTCTACATAAATTGACCTTTTTGGTCGACTATAACTATAGCACATCGCCGCGCGGGATTCAATGATCTGTGAAAAACTAGTTTCAAGAAAATTTTGCGCCACAATATATAGTATCTGAAATGAAGTTTTCAGAAAGTTTTCTCTTTTTTTATACATATTCTCTTTTCATTTTCGCAAAATAGTATTAATATAATGATAATAGGAACTGATACGGTGAAAGGAGAACACTGATGGCAAAAAAATTCGGTAAGTTATTGATGATGACAGCGGCTCTTGGCGCCGTAGCGGGGGGCGTGTACTATTACCTTAAGGGCAGAGACGCGCTGATGGATGACGATTTTGACGACGATGAGGATTTCGATAATTTTGACGACGATCTGGATGACAGTGAAACGGATCGGAATTATGTGGATCTGGACCTCGGCAAGTCGGAGGAGACCGGCGTGAAAGAGGAGTTGAAGGAAGAGTTTAAAGAGGGCATTCAGGCGGCGAAGGCTGAGGCCACAGACAAGGTTGTCGGGAGCGTGAAGAAAGTGGAAGAGTTTTTCGACGACGATGATGAGAGCGACGGCTCTATGGATGCGATGTAATAGCAGAAAAGGAAAATAAAGTGATAAGGACAGACAAAAAATTGTCTGTCCTTTTTTCTATTTATTCGCCTGATACGGCGGATCGGCGGGATAACCGCCTTTTAACTTCTGCATACCGCGCTGGATGGCGTCCTTTGAGTTTTTCCAGTCCGCGTCCTTGTTGCGGTAGTCGAATTTTTCCACAAGCCATGAGACATCCTCCGAAAGACGCGCCATATTTTCTTCCATCAGAGGGAAGACCATATCATAAAAATCTTTTTTCTCCTTATCATTCAGGCGTCCGTCCGCCGCCTCGCAGAGATCGCCGAAGTGGTGAAGGCAGAAGCCTTTGCTCTCCTTCACTTTGGCGCGAAATTCCGGATCCTTTTTGAACATGACAAAGAAGGTGTCCAGATAGCGTTCATAAGTGTCCGCATAGCGTTTGCAGATATAGCAGGATGTATCTTTCTCAGCAGCCCAGATACCGATAGGATTTGTGCGTACGGTCTGTTTTTTGAATTTATCCTTGAAAGAGGTCTTGCCGGGCGCGAAACTCTTTATTTTTTCATGGAGCTCCCGATTCATGCGCTGGTAGTGCGTTTTCAGAATCCATGCGTTTCCGAGTGTGTTGCCGTAGTCAAACATTTTCTTAAAATGATTTCTGCAAAACCCTTCCTGATCGGTCTGCTCCCGCACATCGCTCTCCATGTAGGAGGAGCCGGAGCCGAGGACGAAATCTAAGAGATCCTGTTCCACATTGCGCTCGATAAAGCAGAAGGGGCACTCGTCAAACGCGTTCATGGCGTCGTTTAAGGGAATGGTGTAAAGTTTTTCTTTCATAGGTAAGGCTCCTTTCACGGATATGGGATTTTAGGTATTTGCGAAACTCTTTTAAGGCTATTGAATCTGCACAAATAGCATAATCAACGCAGACACGCTTTCGCTCCGTTCCAAACGCAACGGTACTAGGCTCGAAAAAACCTCGCCAAGTGCCGGCGTTTTCCAAGGGTCTGCTTATAATTATGCTATTTGCGCAATGAAAGCAGCGATTTGAAGAGTTTCGCAATTACCTGATATCGGCTTCGTGCTTCTTATAAATAAGTATAGCATCCCTGCCGGAAGAAAGAAAGGGAGTCAGTGAAAGGAACCCGGCAGGAAGTCAGCGGAAGAGAGCAGACAGGGGGAGTCAGCGGAAATGAGCCGGTGGCGTTCGTATTGCGGAAGACAGGGGTAGATGATATAATGTGCGCGTAGGTAATGAAGCGTGTCCGGACGAAAGCTGACCGGACGGGACTGTAGAGTAAAGTGAGGAAGGTACATTTATGCAGACAAAGTTTCCGGTTGTAAACGAAGATCAGGAAGGCATCCTTTCGCAGGTGAAATGTTTTGCCCTTGACATGGACGGCACCATTTATCTCGGAGAGAGGTGGATTGAGGGCGCGGTGGCGTTTCTGGAGCGCATAGAAGCGTCCGGGAGGAACTATGTCTTTGTGACCAACAACTCTTCCAAAAATGCGGCGGTCTATGTGGAGAAGCTTAAGAAGATGGGGCTGTCCGTGGGAGAGGAAAAAATCGTCACATCGGGACAGGCCACGATCTATTACCTGAAACGGCATTTTCCGGGAAAGAAGGTATTTCTTCTGGGAAACGCACTTTTGCGGGAGGAATTTTTACGGGCGGGCATCGTGCTGGAGGAGGATAACCCCGACGTGGTAGTGACCGCTTTTGACACTTCGCTTGACTATCGGAAAATGTGTAAGGTCTGCGATTTCGTGCGTGCCGGACTGCCTTATCTGGCCACCCATCCGGACTATAACTGCCCTACGGAGGACGGTTTTATCCCGGACGCCGGGGCCATCCACGCGTTTATAAATGCATCGGCGTTCCGCTATCCGGACAGGGTGATCGGCAAGCCGAATGAGGATATCATCGAGTACCTGACTACAAGGGTCGATGTGGAGAGAGGCCGCATAGCCATGGTGGGAGACCGGTTGTATACGGATATAGCGGCGGGCAGAAACCATGGATTACAGAGTGTGCTTGTTCTGAGCGGGGAGGCATCTTTGGAGGATGCGAAAAACGCGGAGATAAAACCCCACCTGATTTTTTCGTCGGTTCGGGAGATGATTCCGTTTCTGCTATAATGGGACGCGGTGGAGCTGTCGATATATAAGGGGCAAAATCCATGTTTCATGCGGTCAATTGGAAGCATATTGGATGTGACGGCAATTATCTGATATCGTTAAGTGTCGGGGTTGCCATGATGAACAAGAAGGAGTCATTTTGACATGAATATACAGGCACAGATGTGTGGAATTATTCTGCTTGTGACGATGTTTCTGTTTTACAAGAGATATCAGTCGCTTAAGCTGGGCACCCAGATTATGTTTCAGGTGCTTTTATTTGGTATGCTGTTTTGCGTATTCTGCGACATGCTTTCTATCTGGGCGATAGTCAGGCTGCTGCTGGACCACAGGGGAATTGTGCTGGCGGTCTGCAAGCTGTATCTGATATCGCTGGTGCTGGTAGGGCTTTTGGGATTTCTGTACGAGTGCTCGGATGTATATGAAGGACAGGGAACGCTTTGGAAAGTGGCGGAAGCCGGAATCGCGGTCTGGCTGGTGGAAAGCATTGTGATTGCCTGTCTGCCGATCGGGATTTATAAGATGGGCAGGGTGGTGTACACGGCAGGGCCGGCGGTGCTGTCGACTTACGCTTTTGCAGGGGGCTTTGTTGTCTTCAATATTATTTTTACGATTGTCCACCGGAAGCAGGCCAATGCCAGAAGAAGTCAGGTGATTCTGTGCTGGATGGCGATATGGTTTGGAGCCGCTTTCATACAGTTTTTAAATAACGAGCTTCTGCTGATGGGGTATGCGGGAGCGCTGGGCATTCTGGTGATTTTTTTCCGGCTGGAGAATCCGGAATATCTGACGGACCGGGTGACGGGTCTGTACAATCAGGAGGGCCTGCTGCTCTATGCGAGAAAGCTCTACAATGAAGAGAAGCCGTTTTCTCTCATGTCCATCTGGTGGAATCTGGGTACCAGTCAGGCAGACGAGGGAGCAAGGGAACAGGCAGTGATGGCAGCCTTTGCGAGGAGACTGCCCAGGCTTAATAATACCAGAGTGTTTAAAATGGCTGACGATGAGGTATGGATGATCTTTGAGGACAGGGAGCATGTGCAGGACACTGTCGGCAAGGTCAGAAGCTTTGTGGAGTACGGACGAAGGGAAGTGGGCGGCACGGCGCAGGCGGCGTTCACCTATATGCCGGATGCGGCCATGGTTTCAGACTATCAGGAGATGGTGCATCTGATGCAGTATGCCAGATGGAAAAGCAGCGACCCCAGTGCAGCCAATTTTAAGGAAGTGGATGCGGACTTCGTGGAGCAGATGCGGAACGAAAAGCGCATGGAGCAGATGCTGGACGAGGCCATGAAGGAAGACCGGATCGAAGTGTTTTACCAGCCGGTTTTTTCCACCGAAGAGAAAAAGTTTGTGAGCGCGGAGGCTTTGGTACGGATGCGGGACCGGGAGGGCAATCTGGTGCCGCCGGGCGCGTTTATCTCTGTGGCCGAGGCAAACGGAAAGATATTACAGCTCGGGGAAATCGTGTTTGAGAAAGTATGCCGCTTTTTCACGAAGGAGCAGTTGGAGCAGTACGGGATCCATTATATAGAAGTCAACCTGTCGGTGATCCAGTGCGGCTATCCGGATCTGGCGGAGGATTATAAGGGGATCATGGAGAAGTACCGGATCAATCCACGCCATATCAATCTGGAGATCACGGAATCCGCGTCCATGGCGGCGAAAAAGACGCTTTTGGAAAATATGCACAGGCTGATGGAGTACGGGGTGAGCTTCTCGTTAGACGACTTTGGCACCGGGCAGTCCAATCTGAATTATATCGTGGATATGCCGGTTGAAATCGTGAAGTTTGACAGGGAGATGAGTCAGGCCTTTTTCCGGGATGAGAAGGCCAAATATGTACTGAATGCGGCGATGCAGATGATCCATGGCATGAAACTCAAGATCGTGTCGGAAGGCATCGAGACCGAAGAGCAGTATCTGGCGATGGAAGAACTGTCGATTGATTACATTCAGGGTTACTATTTCTCAAAGCCGCTTCCCGAGGCGGCGTTTCTGGAATTTCTGCGAAGCAGGCAATGATTATGTATGTGCGGCGGGCAGGGAAGGATTTCCCCGTCCGCTGTTCTTTTTTTCAATTGCGGCAGCGTTCAATTTTCACCTGTCTATGACTCAAATCACACATCCGCGAAGGGAAACTTATGCAATATGCATAAACACCTCGTATAGTTTCTATATAAAATGGCAAAAATGGGTAATAAATGAAAAATACCTCTTGTCAGATTGACGAGACGGTGGTATATTAAAACCAAGCAAACGGAAACGTTACCGGTGACGATACCGAAACCGTTACCGCAATCGTTTCCAAAACTACAAACAATCATTTAATCACTGAAAGGGAGAGGGAAACAACAATGAAAAAGAAAATTGTCAGCACAATGCTTTGTGCAGCGATGATTACTACCATGTTAGCCGGATGCGGCGGTTCCGGCAACGGCGGCGCGGCGGAGGCACCCGCAGCGGATGGTGCGGCGGCAGAGACTCCTGCGGCAGATGATTCCGCAGCAGCTCCGGCAGCGGGCAGCGGTTCGGTTTACTGGCTGAACTTTAAACCCGAGTCCGACGAAGTATTACAGGAAGTGGCAGCAGACTACACGGCTAAGACTGGCGTAGAGGTGAAGGTGGTTACCGCAGCTTCCGGCACTTATTCCACCACACTGTTATCCGAAATGGATAAATCCGCGCCTCCGACACTGTTTGTCATCGGTAACCAGGCAGGCGTGAAAGACTGGAAAGACTACGCGCTGGATCTGAACGGCACAGCGATTGCAAACGAGCTGAACACAGACGCTTACAACCTTTATGATGAGACAGGCAAGCTGGTTTCCATCGGTTACTGCTACGAGTGCTACGGCATCATCGTAAATCCTGACCTGATCGAGAAGGCAGGCCACACCATGGACGAGATCAAGAATTTTGACGGCTTAAAGGCGGTGGCAGAGGACATTCACGCACGCGCAGGCGAGCTTGGATTTGACGCTTTCTCCTCCTCCGATATGGACGATTCTTCTTCCTGGAGATTTACGGGACATATGGCTAACCTTGAGTACTACTACGAGCAGGAGGGAACGACCTGGACAGAGTGCCCGCCTACCATCACCGGCAAGTATCTGGATAACTTCAAGAACCTGTATGACCTTTGCATCAACAACAGCCTGACAGATCCGAAGGAGCTGGCTACCGGCGGACATGACGCAGAGAACGAGTTCAAGACAGGCCAGGCAGCATTCTTCGTAAACGGTTCCTGGGAATATGAAGCGGTTAAGACGGATGTACCGAACGCTACGATGATCCCTTACTACTGCGGCGTTGCAGGCGAGGAAAAGGCAGGTTTAAACTGTGGTACAGAGAACTGCTGGGCAATCAACAGCAAGGCTTCCGCAGAGGATCAGCAGGCTACGATGGACTTCATGGTTTGGTGTGTAACCGATCCTGACGCTTCCCGCAAGTTAGTAGACACCTTCGGCGTTATGCCTTATAAGTCTGCAGCAGAGTCCACCAACGGATTCCTGTCCGCAGCAGACAAGTACACATCCGACGGATGCTATGTAATGAACTGGGCAACCAACTTCCAGCCTAACGTGGATTCCTACCGCGCTACTCTGGTAAGCGCTCTGAACCAGTACAATGCAGATCAGTCCGATGCAAACTGGGAGACCGTGCGCACGGCGTTTGTAGACGGCTGGGCAGCAGAATACAATGCAGTGAACAACTAATTATAACAGGCAAAAATAAAATCAATATGTAAATTATGCGGCGGGGCGGTCTTATCCGCCCCGCCTTTTCAAATGAGATCGTATCAGTTAGCAAATAATCTGGGGGTGATACCATGAAAAGTAAGAAAATAACCGCCACAAATTCTCTTCAAAAGGCGACGAAACGCTGGGGATTCCTTTTTATGGGTCCTGTACTTATCGCATTTATCATTGGATTTGTCTGGCCATTCATTCAGGGCATCTGGCTGTCTATGTGCCAGTTCCGCCTGATTTCTGACGCGAAATTCATCGGCTTTGGCAACTATGTGAAGACATTTCAGGACGCTTCTTTCCGCCATGCCTTCTGGTACACGGCGATGTTTGCGATCGTATCGCTTGTCATTATCAACGTGTTAGCATTTATCGTGGCGTACATCCTGACATTGGAGATTAAAGGAAGTAACCTGTACCGTACCGTATTCTTTATGCCGAACCTGATCGGCGGTATCGTACTCGGTTACATCTGGTCAATGATCTTTGACGGTATCCTTGGCCGTTATCAGACTTCTATTCTGTTAGAGAGTAAATACGGTTTCTGGGGATTGATCATTCTCATGTGCTGGCAGCAGATCGGTTATATGATGATCATCTATGTTGCAGGGCTGCAGAATGTGCCCGGAGATATTCTGGAGGCGGCCCGCATCGACGGTGCGACTTCCATGCAGACATTGTTTAAGGTGACGATTCCTAACGTAATGAGCTCCTTTACCATCTGTATGTTCCTTACCCTGACAAACGGCTTCAAGCTGTTTGACCAGAACCTGGCGCTGACCGGCGGACAGCCGTTTATCATTCAGCCGGGCGGAACGACCGTTAAGACGACAGAAATGCTGGCGCTCAATATTTATAATACATTCTACAGTTCCAACACGACTTCTCAGGGTGTGGCGCAGGCAAAGGCAGTGGTTTTCTTCATTCTGGTGGCGGGACTCGGACTGCTTCAGTTGAGCTATACGCGTAAGAGGGAGGTGCAGCAGTAATGAACAAGAATACAATTTCTGCCGCGAACCGGCAAAAAACCATTCTTTCCGTGATATTGGCCGTGGTCAGCATCATCTATGTACTTCCTGTGCTGGCAGTAGTGATTAACTCGTTTAAACAGAATACATTTGTAAAAACAGATACCTTCGCGCTTCCCACAGGGGAGATGAGCGCCGGTTTCAGTAACTTTGTAAAAGGAATGACGTTCGGTAACTATCCTTTTGTGAAAAGCGTGCTGTACAGCGTTGAAATTACGTTACTTTCCACATTTATGATTCTGCTGTGTACCTCTATGGCGGCATGGTATATCGCGAGAGTCAACTCCCTGATCTGTAAGGTTGTCTACTTCCTGTGCGTGTTCTCCATGGTGGTGCCCTTCCAGATGGTGATGTTCCCGCTCTCCAAGACGGCGGATAAGCTGCATCTGAACACGCCGCTGTCGATCTCGATTGTATATCTGGGATTCGGCGCAGGGCTTGCAATCTTCATGTTCGTCGGATTCGTGAAGGCGATTCCGCTGGAGGTGGAGGAGGCAGCGTCCATCGACGGATGCGGACCGGTGCGTATCTTCTTTCAGGTGGTTGTACCGATGTTAAAGCCGACGATGATTTCCGTGGGCATTCTGGAAATCATGTGGGTGTGGAACGATTATCTGCTGCCGGTATTGGTGCTTGATATCAATAAATACCGCACAATCCCGATTCACATCCAGTATTTGAAGGGAAGCTACGGCACGGTGGATCTGGGCGCGACGATGGCGCTGATCCTGATGAGTATTATTCCTGTGATCATTTTCTACCTGTGCTGCCAGAAGTACATCATCAAGGGTGTGGCTGCGGGTGCAGTGAAAGGTTAATGCCAGTTTTTATCGGTCAGGGGTGAAAACCCCTGATCGAACTTGCTAAATCTGACAAAATATTGTAAAATTCTTATAGAAATCGATTTCCGAACGGATTCGGAATGGTTGACAGGAAAGGACATGTGGATGTTATGAGAAGGAGCGGTGTTTTGCTGCCGGTTTCCGCTATCCCGTCAAAATATGGGATCGGCGCGTTTTCCAAAGAGGCATATACCTTTATTGATCTGTTAGAAGAAGCGGGGCAGTCGTATTGGCAGATTCTGCCGCTTGGCCCCACGGGCTATGGGGATTCTCCCTATCAGTCTTTTTCCACCTTTGCAGGAAATCCTTATTATATTGATTTGGAATCTTTGATCAGGGACGGCTATCTGACGCAGGAAGACTGCGAACAGTATGATTTCGGGGATAATGACGCTTATGTTGATTATGAAAAGATATACCTGTCCCGGTTTAAGGTGTTAAAGACGGCGTTTGAAAACAGCCATATCGGGGAAGACGGGGCGTATCAGACGTTTGTGGAGGAGAATGCCTACTGGCTGAAGGACTACGCCTTATATATGGCGGTGAAGAATGCTTTCGGCGGCAAGAGCTGGGCAGAGTGGGATGAGGATATCAGGCTCCGCAAGCCGGAGGCGATGACAAAATACGCCGAAAAGTATGCGGAGGAAGTGGCTTTTTACCAATTCCAGCAGTATCTCTTTGCGAAACAGTGGTTTGCGCTGAAAGCGTATGCGAACCGGAAGAAAATAGAGATTATCGGGGATATACCCATTTATGTGGCGTTTGACAGTTCAGATACATGGGCGAATCCGGAACTTTTCCAACTGGATGAGACGCTGACGCCTGTGGCTGTGGCGGGCTGCCCGCCGGACGCTTTTTCCGCGACGGGGCAGTTGTGGGGAAATCCGCTCTACCGCTGGGATTACCATAAAAAGACGGATTATGAGTGGTGGATGAAGCGGATCGGCTACTGTTATAAGCTCTATGATGTGGTGCGGATCGATCATTTCAGAGGGTTTGACGAATACTATTCCATCCCCTTTGGCGACGAGACGGCGGAGTTCGGGCATTGGGAAAAGGGACCCGGCTACGATATCTTCCAGACCATGAAGGCGGTGCTTGGGAAAAAGGCGGTGATTGCGGAGGATCTCGGATTCTTGACCAAATCAGTCATCAATCTGGTGAAAAAGACCGGATATCCCGGCATGAAGATTTTGCAGTTTGCTTTTGATTCCAGAGAGGAGAGCGATTATCTCCCCCACAATTATGTGGCAAACAGCATTGTCTACACGGGAACCCACGACAATGATACGACGATAGGCTGGTACGAGAAGCTGAACCGCAAGGATAAGGCGTTTGCAAAGAAATATCTGAACATTAAGACGAAAAAGGACGTCCAGTGGGAGTTTATCAGGGCGGCCATGGCCAGCGTTTCCGATACCTGTGTGATTCCGATGCAGGATTATCTGGGGCTTGGCACAAAAGCCAGAACCAATATGCCCTCTACGCTTGGGACAAACTGGAAGTGGCGGATGCTTCCCGGACAGTTTACAGGCGAACTGGCGGCACGGATTAAGGAAATGGCAAAGCTCTACGGCAGAGTGAGATAAAGGCCGGACAGACTGGTCGGGACAGAGGTAAAAGTCCGGACGGCCTGACAGGGCAGCGTAAAGAACCGTGCGGCCTGACAGGACATAGAAAAGGTTCAGAGGGCCTGACAGAATAGCGTAAACAGGGAAGACGGCCTGGCGATCAGGACAGAAAGACGGTTTTGCGGGGAAGTAAACTGTGTGACGGGGGATGCAGATGGCGGAAATTACAATAAAGGACATAGCAAAAGAGTGCGGTGTGGGCGTCAGTACGGTCTCCCGGGCAATCAATAATCACCCGGATATCAATCCGGATACCAAAAAAATGATTCTGGAGGTAATTGACCGGGCTGGTTTCATTCCAAACAACAGCGCCAGAAATTTGAAGAGAACGGACGCCAAATGTATTGCGGTGCTTGTAAAGGGAATTACGAATCCCCTGTTCAGCAGCATGATCAAGATTATTGAGGAGGAGACGCAGCGAAGCAGATATGCGCTGGTTCTCCGCCATGTGGAGGAACAGGAGGACGAAATCGACGTAGCCTTAGAGCTGGAGAAGGAAAAAAGGCTGAGGGGCATCGTGTTTTTGGGAGGTCTGTTTGAGCATTCGGAGGAGAAGCTGGAGAAGTTAAAGGTGCCCTTTATTTTCAGTACTATAGGAGTCAACATATTAGACCAGTCAGGAAAAGCGGATTTTTCCAATATCGCGGTAGATGACAGGCTGGAGAGTGAGAAAATGACGGAGCATCTGCTGGGGCTTGGACACAGAAAGATTGCCCTGATTACAGAGCGGTCGGGGCCAATCGGCAGCTTGCGCACGCAGGGATACCGCGAGGCTTACGCCAGGCGAAAACTGGAGGCGCCGGAGAATCTGATCTGTTTTGTGCGTGAGGATATCGACCATTATTCCATGGAAAACGGGTATTTGACGGCGAAACAGCTTCTGGAATCCGGCGAAGAGATCACGGCCATTTTCGCGGTGTCGGATTCTCTGGCTATCGGCGTCTGCCGTGCCGTGCTCGAAGCCGGAAAAAGGATTCCGGAGGATATCTCGGTGGCCGGGTATGACGGCATTGAGATGGGAGAGTATTATAATCCGAAGCTGACCACGATCAAACAGCCGGTGGAGGAGATGGCGAAAAAGACCATCCGTCTGCTGCTTGATGTGATCGGGGAACGAAAGGAGCATCAGCAGATTGTCTTTCCGGCGGAACTTGTGGTGAGGGAATCGACCGGGCCCTGCAAAGAGTGACGGTGGAAACGAAGGCACAGCGTCAAAAAGTCTGGCGGCTCAGGTTAGAATTATGATAGGCGGGATCGTTTGTAACGTCTTGACTAAACCAGTCAAGAGGGACGAACGCTTCCGCCGTTTCTTTGTCCGGAAACTCCACTTCCGCGATTACCAGAGGGGAGAAGGGCGGCTCGAAAATATCCAGTTCCACACATAAACTGATCTGGTCAATGCCTGTTTCTACCGATGACGGATATGTCGGATCGAACCGTGGACAGTCGATGGGAATGACATAGCGTCTTTTTGAAATGATGTTTCCGTCTGCCTTTTCCCGTAGATGGTAGTAAGATGCCTCATTTAAGGGGAGATTGTACTCCTCTCTGGCGAGAAGGCCCTTTCCTTTGTAAGTCAGATAGAAGGAATCGTCCTGCCTGCGGATTCTGACAACCGGGTCAGTGTTCAGGTAGGCCTGCTCGATGATGCGGCAGGGGTAGGATTCCAGATTGACCGGCAGGTTTGTAACTGTGAATTTGCGTTCGATTTCCATAGGAGACTCCTTTTCCATCAATTATTTTTTCTCATAACCCGACAGGGATTTCCATAGGCTACGGAGTTGTCCGGGATATCTTTTGTGACGACGCTTCCTGCGCCGATGACCACATTGTTTCCGATGGTAACGCCGGGCATGAGGATGGCGCCGCCGCCGATCCAGACGTTATCCCCGATGGTAACCGGCGCTGTCTGGGTTTTGCAGAAAGCGAAAGAGCCGTCCTCTTTCGGCGCCCCGAAGCGGTCGAGTGCGTTTGTCGGGTGGAAAGCCGTATAGATCTGGACATTGGGGGCGATAAGGGCATTGTCCCCGATGCGGATCTCATTGTCATCCAAAAAGGTGCAGTTCATGTTGACTTCGCAGTTGTTTCCGAAATATATGTTATTGCCGTAGTCCGCAAAGAACGGCGCGGTGATCCAGAGGTTTTTCCCTTTCCCGCCGAGAAGTTCCCCTAAAATCCGATCCTTCTGCGCAGCGTCTTCGGAGGGTAAGCTGTTGTAGCTTCGCACCAGATCCTTTGCCTTGTGCCACTGTGTCAGCAGTTCGGGATCGCCGCAGTCATAGAGCTGTCCGGCTAACATTTTTTCTCGTTCTGTCATGGTGGTTTCTCCCTGGTTCGTGTTTTTACAGATCATTGTAACAAGTGCATATGTGTGTGTCAATGACTGTGTGCGGGGGCTGGTTAAAAACAGAGTGAAGAGGTTTATGGTAAATTAGTTTGTCAGTTTCCGTGTGTTATATGTTATAATATCTTCAAGTGAAATCTGTAGAATTTGGATGTATTATTTAGAGTAAAAGGGGAAAACGATTATGTGGTTGTATTTATATGCGATTCTTTTTATTATTGCCATATTTGCAATATATGCATTACAGAACAGGCAGTATAAAAAGACAGAATATTATGAGCAGACTAAAAATCCGTATATGAGCGTTCTTTTTGATAAGGGACGTTTGGGGGAATTTTATACATATAAATATTTGAAGCCGCTTGATGGCTACAGGCGGTACCTGTTTAATTTGTATATTCCGAAAGAGAATGGGGAAACCACGGAATTAGATGTTGTTCTACTGCATGAATCAGGTATTTATGTGCTTGAATCCAAGAATTATAGCGGGTGGATTTTTGGAACAGAATCTCAAAAATACTGGACGCAGACATTGCCTGTGGGAAGAGGACGTTCGCAAAAGAATAAATTTTTTAATCCGGTTTTACAGAATAAAGGGCATCTGAAATGGCTGAAAACATTCCTTGCGGATCAGACACTGCCTTTTTATTCTTATATCGTATTCAGTGACCGGTGCACACTGAAAAATATCAGGTTGAATAGTGAAGAGCATCATGTTGTTAATCGCTATAACCTTCTTTCTGTGATTCGACAAAATATTGCGAAGACAGGCAGTCAGTTATCGGTGGAAAAGATTGACAGACTGTTTGAAATACTGTATCCGCTTACACAGATGGATGAAGCCGTGAAAATGGCGCATATTAAAAATATCCAACAGAAGACACAGGATAATTTTTCAAAGCCTGTCCCTGCTGTTATGGTGATGCCGAAGGCTGAGGAGCCAATCTGTCCCAGGTGTGGCGAAAAGCTTGTTATGCGTACAGTAAGAAAAGGGGAACGTCAGGGGAAGCAGTTCCGGGGATGCTCCGGTTTTCCGAAATGCAGGTATACAGAGGAACTCACGGCTGAGTCGTAAAGGAAAGGTGCAGGGGCCTATCGTAGCATAAGACCTTGCACGTTATAATATCTGTTAATGGAAAGGACAGCCACGGTGTGTTGGCAAATTTGTTTTGCGCACCGCAGGCAAAGGGGAAATCAAACCCATGGAAATTGTGGAAATAAACCGGCAAAATCTTGTACATATAAATCAACCAAACCAGCCTTTTGAAATCATTGGAAAAATAGCACCAACGTTTGCCGGTGGAATGTGGACATATACGGAAGAAATATATGAACAGCCTGAAATAAAATCGTACCCGGACGATACGCTGGACTACGACTCTTATATCAATAATCCCGATAAAATGATTTTCTTAGCTTTTTCGGATACGGAATGCGTCGGACAAATTGTACTCAGGAAAGATTGGAACAAGTATGCCTATATTGAGGATATCTGTGTTGCGAAATTAAGCAGGGGGCAGGGAATTGGTGCCGCTTTAATACAGAAGGCGGTCGAATGGGCGAAACGTTCTGGTTTGAAAGGTCTGGCATTGGAAACGCAGGACAATAATCTGATGGCATGTCGGTTTTATGCAAAGTGCGGCTTTGTAATCGGAGCAGTTAATACGATGCTTTACAGGAACTTTGACAATGACGAATTTGCGGTTTTCTGGTATTTGTTGTTTTGAAGAGCGTGCGTTAGTATAAAATGAGTGTATAGAGATATGATAAATCATGATTTGACAAAAGGGAATGTAACAAAATCGCTGCTCGTGTTCGCGGCGCCGATGGTTCTGGGGAATCTGCTGCAGCAGTGCTACAATATCGCGGACACATGGGTGGTGGGAAAATTTGTGGGTGCGGACGCGCTGGCGGCGGTTGGCTCGTCGTATGCGCTGATGACATTTTTAAACTCTCTGCTGATCGGTCTTTGTATGGGGAGCGGTGCAGTCTTTTCCTATTATATAGGGAAGGGAGACAGGGAGAGAGTGCGCATCTGCGCGCAGACGGCATTCGTGATGATCGGTGTGCTTGCGGCGGCGCTGACCGCGCTCTCGCAGGGATTGATGGACCCGATTCTCATGCTGCTTCGCACGCCCGAAACGCTTTATGAAATGACAAGGGAATATCTGGCGGTTGTCTTCTGGGGCATTTTCTTTATCTTCCTATATAATTACTTCGCTTTTTTGCTGCGTGCCCTTGGCAATTCGGTGGCGCCGCTGTACTTTCTCGGCGCAGCTTCGGTTTTGAATATCGTTCTGGATTTGTTTTTTGTGTGCAGTCTGGGGCGGGGACTTTCCGGCGCGGCGGAGGCGACGGTGATCGCGCAGGCGGTTTCCGGTCTGGGACTCGGCATATATCTGTGGAAGAAGGAGCCGTACTACCGCTTTTCTCTGAACCGCTTTTTGCGGGAGGAGAAACCGGTTGGGGAAATCTGCGGGTATTCTCTGATGACGGGGATGCAGCAGTCGGTGATGAACTTCGGCATTCTCATGGTGCAGAGTCTTGTCAACAGCTTCGGGCCTGCGGTGATGGCGGCTTTTGCGGCCACGGTGAAAATTGATACGTTCGCCTATATGCCGGCGCAGGAGTTTGGAAACGCCTATTCGATTTTCATTTCGCAAAACTTCGGTGCGGGAAAGAACGGGCGGGTAAAGCAGGGAACGGGGAAGGCGATGACGGTTTCCGCCGTTTTCTGCGGAGTGATTTCGGTGCTGGTGTTTGCATTCGCACGGTTTTTGATGCTCATTTTTGTGGATGCCGGGGAAACGGAGATCATAGAGATCGGTATGCAGTATCTGCGGATTGAGGGCGCTTTTTATATCGGTATCGGTATTTTGTTTCTGTTGTACGGGTATTTCCGTGGTGTTAACAGGCCGGGCGTGTCCCTCGTGCTGACGGTGATCTCCCTTGGAACGCGTGTTGCGCTGGCTTATGCGCTGGCAGCAGTTCCGGGAATCGGCGTGCACGGGATCTGGTGGGCGATTCCCATCGGCTGGGCGCTTGCGGATGTGACAGGATTTGTGCTGATGCGGCGGGGCAGGAAATGCGATGAAAAAATTTGACAAGGAAAGAGCTTATTGACAGGGCGCAACAGTTTGCAGAGGTATGAAATAGAAAAATTGATATGTTATAATGTAAGAAAGTCAAATTGCATGGAAGCGTCTGTTAAAGAAAACCAAAAAGGGAAGAATAAAAAGAAGGGACGAAAGCCCCGGAACGGAGGAAAACATGAGCAGGACAGCAATTTTTTTTGCAACAGGCTATGAGGAGATCGAGGCGTTGACGGTGGTGGATATTCTTCGGCGCGCGGGAGAGGAGATCACGATGGTGTCTGTCACGGACGAGCGGCGCGTCACCAGTTCCCACGGTGTGGAAGTGACGATGGATAAGACGCTTTCGGAAGTAAATTTTGATGAGACGGATGTGATCGTCCTTCCTGGCGGTATGCCGGGAACAAAGAATCTGGAGGCGTGCGGGGCGCTGATGGCACAGGTGGACGCTTTCGTGAAAGACGGAAGGACTGTGGCGGCTATCTGCGCGGCGCCCTCGATTCTGGGACACCGTGGACATTTAACAGGAAAGAAGGCATGTTCCTTCCCGGAAATGGAGAGCCAGTTGGAAGGCGCCGGGGTGAAGAGGGAGCCTGCCGTGATTGACGGCAATATCATTACGGGGCGCGGCATGGGCGCGGCGATTCCCTTCGGGCTTGCCATTCTGGAAAAGCTGCAGGGGAAAGAGGCGGCGGAGGCGATGGCGGCGAAGATCGTGTATAAATAAAACGGTTGTTTGGCACGCGCCATTCACAAAATCGCGCTTTCAGCGCGAACTGGAAAAAAATACTATAATAATTTTATCTCATCCGAACATACTAACATCAAGATAAGCGGCAAACGAAGTGTGCTTCAGGCGGACAATACCGACGGACAGGCGCACGGAGAATGCGCTTGTCTCAAATATAGATAAAGAATCAAAAGATTCAAAGTATTTCGGAGGTGAAAAGAAATGGCAAGTAACAAGACCAATAGAGTAGAAGTTCCTGAGGCAAAGGCAGCTATGGATCGTTTCAAAACTGAGGTTGCGTCTGAGCTCGGTGTAAACCTGAAAGAGGGTTACAACGGCGACCTGACTTCCAAGGAGGCAGGTTCCATCGGCGGTGAGATGGTTCGCAGAATGATCAAGAAGCAGGAAGAGCAGATGAAGTAACAAAAGAGAAACGAAGGCGCCCCGTTTGTGAAGACACAGGCGGGGCGTCTTCATGTGCTTATCCGCTCTGTCTCTGTTTTAGTCAGAGCGGATAAGCAGATTCGGGGTTACAATCCACACCCACGCCGGATTTCGCACTAATTTACGATTATTCAGTGTGAACTGCAACGATGATGCACACAAAATGCTCCAAAACCGGCATTTTGGCGCTGGCTCCGACACCATGCAGCAAGTGCATGGTGCGGGTGTGAAAAGTAACGATTCGGGATGCCTCTCTCATTCGCGAAAAAGATGTGGCATTTTCAATAACCCTGTGCTATAATGTGTGGGTGACTGTAGCTGGAAGCCCGTATGGGCATTATGATAGATGAAAAGAAAGCAGTCGTGAATGAAAGAAACGGCTGTAAAAGAAGCTGACAGAGGATATTGAAGGAGGAACCCATAACATGAGTTTACAGGTGGAAAAATTAGAGAAGAACATGGCGAAGCTGACGATCGAGACCGGCGTGGAGGAGTTTGAGAAGGCCATCGAGAAAGCTTATCAGAAGCAGAAGAGCAAAATCAGCATACCGGGTTTTCGCAAGGGCAAGGTGCCCCGCCAGGTGGTGGAGAAAATGTACGGCAAAGAGGTCTTCTTTGAGGATGCGGCGAACATTCTGATTCCCGACGCTTACGACAAGGCGTTAGAGGAGTGTGAGGAGGAGATCGTTTCTTCCCCGCAGATCGAAGTGACCAGGATCGAGGCAGGCAAGCCTTTCGTCTTCACGGCTACGGTTGCGCTCAAGCCGGAGGTGAAACTGGGCAAGTACAAAGGTGTAAAGGTAGACAAGATTGATACGGCTGTGACCGATGAGGAAGTTGACGCGCAGCTTGAAAAAGAGCGGGAGAACAATGCCAGAAATATCACGGTGGAAGACCGCCCCGTGAAGGACGGCGATATGACCACGCTGGATTTCGAGGGATTTGTGGACGGCGAGGCTTTTGAGGGCGGCAAGGGAGAAAATTATCCTTTGACCATCGGCTCCGGCGCGTTCATTCCGGGCTTCGAGGAGCAGCTTGTGGGCGCGAAGATCGGTGAGGAGACCGAGGTGAAAGTGACTTTCCCCGAGGATTATCAGGCGGAGCACCTGCAGGGTAAGGAAGCGGTCTTTAAATGTACGGTAAAAGAGATTAAGGAGCGGGAACTTCCCGAGTTAAACGACGAGTTCGCAAGCGATGTTTCCGAGTTTGAGACGCTGGCGGAGTACCGTGAGAATGTAAAGAAAAATCTGGAAGAGCAGAAGATAAAGGATGCTAAGAGGGAGAAGGAAGATGCGGCTGTGAAGGCAGCGGTGGAGGCTTCCGAGATGGAGATTCCCGAGGCGATGCTTGAGACGCAGCAGAAGCAGATGGTGGATGAGTTTGCGCAGCGGATTACGATGCAGGGACTTTCCATGGAGCAGTATCTGCAGTTTACAGGCACGAATTACCAGCAGATGATAGAGCAGGTGAAGCCCCAGGCGGAGGAGAGAATCCGTTCCAGACTTGTGCTTGAGGCGGTGGCGAAGGCAGAAAAGCTGGAGCCTGCCGAGGAAGAGTACGAGGAAGAGTTAAAGACCATGGCGGAAGTTTACCAGATGGAGATTGATAAAGTCAGGGATCTTATGGGAGAACGCGAGAAAAAGGGCATTATGCAGGATCTGGCTGTCAGAAAAGCGGCTGAGTTCATTGCGGCTAATGCCAAAGAGAGCAAGGCAAAATAAACGTAACCGTTCCATGTTAATAGCGGAACTGTTACAGAGAAACGGATTGTTTAACGGAGGTGTAATACATGGCTTTGATACCTTATGTCATTGAGCAGACGTCTAAGGGCGAGCGTTCTTACGATATTTATTCCAGACTTTTGAAGGAGAGAATTATCTTTCTGGGCGAGGAAGTAAACGACGCGAGCGCCAGCGTGATCGTGGCGCAGCTTCTCTTTCTGGAATCAGAGGATCCGGAAAAGGATATCAACCTTTACATTAACAGCCCGGGCGGTGTGATTACCGCAGGTATGGCGATTTACGATACGATGCAGTTTATCAAATGTGATGTGTCCACGGTATGCATCGGCATGGCGGCCAGTATGGGTGCATTCCTTCTGGCGGGCGGCGCGAAGGGCAAGAGAATGGCTCTGCCCAATGCGGAGATTATGATACACCAGCCGGCAGGCGGCGCACAGGGGCAGGCTACCGAGATCGAGATCACGGCGAAGCATATCCTTGCGACGAAAGAAAAGATGGCCAGAATCATGGCGCAGAATACGGGACAGGATTTCGAAGTGATCATGGCTGACACGGAGAGAGATAACTGGAAGAGCGCGGAAGAGGCGCTTGCTTACGGACTGATTGACCGCATTATTACCAGTCATGCCAGCACAGAGGGGCAGTCATAGGTTTTTAGCGATGCGGGAATGATTTGATTGAAAAGGGATGCCGGTGCACCCGTTTTTCAATCGGTAATTTGTGAAGGAGCATCACAAATGCATAAATGCTCCGGAATGAGGACTAAAATGGCAGGGAAGATTTCTGAGGAAAAAGTAAGATGTTCTTTTTGTAATAAGACGCAGGATCAGGTCAAGAAAATGATCGCCGGTCCCGGCGGCGTCTATATCTGTGATGAATGCGTGGATATCTGCGCGGATATCATAGAGGAGGAATATGAGGACGAGCCGGAAGTGGAGGAAATGGAAATTAACCTCTTAAAGCCGGTGGAGATCAAGAGTTTCCTCGACGAATATGTGATCGGTCAGGAAGAGGCCAAAAAGGTGATGGCTGTTTCTGTCTACAATCACTACAAGAGAGTGATGGCTCCTAAGGACGACGACGATGAGGTAGAGCTGCAGAAAAGCAATATTATCATGATCGGTCCCACAGGTTCCGGTAAGACGTATCTGGCGCAGACGCTGGCGAAAATCATAAACGTGCCCTTTGCGATTGCGGACGCTACGACTTTGACGGAGGCCGGTTATGTGGGCGAGGATGTGGAGAACATTCTTCTTAAACTGATTCAGGCGGCGGATTACGATATTGAACGGGCGCAGTACGGGATTATCTATATCGACGAGATTGACAAGATTACGAAAAAGGGCGAAAACGTGTCCATTACCCGAGACGTCTCGGGTGAGGGCGTCCAGCAGGCGCTTTTGAAGATCATCGAGGGAACGGTGGCAAGCGTACCGCCGCAGGGCGGCAGAAAGCATCCGCATCAGGAGCTTTTGCAGATCGACACGTCAAACATTCTTTTTATCTGCGGCGGCGCTTTTGACGGGCTGGATAAGATTGTCGAGGAGCGTCTGGATCGTCATTCCATCGGTTTCAACGCGCAGGTGGCGGAAAAGAGCGGCAAGGAGATCGGCGCGATTTTGAAAGAGGCAACGCCCCAGGATCTCATGAAGTTCGGGCTGATTCCGGAGTTTATCGGCCGCGTGCCGGTAACGGTGGCTCTGGACGGACTGGATCAGGAAGCGCTTGTCCGTATTCTGAAAGAGCCAAAGAATGCGCTGATCAAGCAGTATAAGAAACTCTTCGCATTTGATGAAGTGAAGCTTTCTGTGGAGGACGACGCGGTGGTTGAGATCGCGAAGCTCGCCCATGAAAGAAAGACTGGCGCGAGAGGACTGCGGTCTATCGTGGAGAAAGTGATGATGGACGTGATGTACGAGATTCCTTCGGATGACAACATCGCGGAATGTATTCTGACAAAAAGGGCAGTGGACGGCGAGGAGAAGCCGCTTGTCAGATATCGTGACAGATTATTGCAGGCAAAATAGCAAATCGGGCAAGCCCGCTTGGGAGGACTGCTTCGCAGCCCCGGTCGGATGAGCCGAAACAAATGAGCGTCGCCAGAACCTTGGCGGCGTTTCTGACTCGATAGGAATCTGTGTCGGCGTTTGCGCCCGATTTGTGATAAGCAGAGGTAATTTTATGGATAACTGGAATCAAATGGAGAACGAAAAGGGAGAAGTGAGCGCGATTTCTCTTTTACAGGAGGATACCCTTCCTGCGGTGACGCTTCGGGGGCTTACGATTCTGCCGGGCATGGTGATTCACTTTGATCTGAGCAGAGCGGCGTCCATGGCTGCCGTAGAGCAGGCGATGCTTGGAGACCAGCGGCTTCTTGTGGTGAGCCAGAAAGATCCCGCCAGGGAAAATCCGGGGATGGAAGATATCTATGACGTGGGAACTGTTACATTGATCAAACAGGTCAGTAAACTTCCCGAACATATTTTGCGTGTGCTGGTGGAAGGTGTTTCCAGAGCGCGCATTCGCGGGCTTTCCGAGACGGCAAACGGATTAGTGACACAAGTGTCGTATGAGGGGGACGACCGGACCGGTCTCGACGACATATCGGCGGAAGCTATGACCAGAACAGTCAAGGAGGCGCTGGAAGCATACGGCGCCTGTTTTCCCAAGGTGGGGAAGGCAGTGCAGGATCAGATTGAGGAGGGCATGGAACTTGGCAGGCTCCTGGACAGTATTACCATCAATCTGCCGCTTGGGGTGGCCGATAAGCAGAAGATACTGAACGCCATATCGGTGCGGGAGCGGTTTTCAATTCTGACGGGGATGCTGACCAGAGAGGCGGAGGTCATCCGCATTAAGAACGATCTGGCGAAGAATATCAGGCAGCGCATTGATAAGAACCAGCGGGACTATATTCTGCGGGAACAGATGCAGTATATTAAGGAGGAGCTGGGAGAAAACAATACGGACTCCGATGTGGAGCAGTTTCTGGCGGAGGCGGAGAAGCTGAAAGCGAAGCCGGAGGTGAAGGAGAAAATCCGCAAGGAGATCAAACGGTATAAAAATGTGTCGGGCAGCGGTTCGGAGAGCGCGGTGGAACGCGCTTATATCGAAACGCTTCTGGAGCTTCCCTGGGATAAAGCGTCCAGAGACAGCAAAGATCTGGAAGGCGCGGAAAAAATCTTAGACGACCAGCATTACGGGCTGGAAAAGGTGAAGGAACGGATGCTGGAATTTCTTGCCGTCAGGATGCTTACCGGCAAGGCGGGGAGCCAGATCATCTGTCTGGTGGGACCGCCCGGTACGGGAAAGACCTCTGTGGCCAGAAGTGTGGCGGAGGCGCTTAAGAAGAAGTATGTGAGGATCTGTCTCGGCGGCGTGCGCGACGAGGCGGAGATCAGAGGCCACCGCAAAACCTATGTGGGAGCCATGCCGGGCCGTATTGTGGCGGCCATCAGGCAGGCGGGGGTGAAAAATCCGCTGATGCTCTTAGATGAGATTGACAAGCTGGGCAGCGATTATAAGGGGGATCCGGCGTCCGCGCTTTTGGAGGTGCTGGACGCAGAGCAGAACCGCGCGTTCAGGGATCACTATGTGGAGATTCCCATTGACCTGTCGGAGGTGCTCTTTATCGCTACGGCGAACAGCCGTGACGGCATACCGCGTCCGCTTCTTGACCGCATGGAAATCATCGAGGTGAACAGCTACACCGCCAATGAAAAGTTCCATATCGCCAGGGAACATCTGGTGAAGAAGGCGTTTGGGAAGAACGGTATCAGGAAGGGTGAGATTGTCTTTTCTGACGAGGCGATCCGGGATATTGTGCGGTTCTATACGAGAGAGGCGGGTGTCAGAGGGTTAGAGCGTCAGATCGGCGCAGTCTGCCGGAAAGAGGCAAGAGCGATCTTTGAACGACGGAGACAGAAATTGACCGGGGAGGTTTACATCACGCCTGAGAATCTGGAACATTATCTGGGGAAACCGAAGTACCGGCAGGATAAAATCAACGAAAAGCCGGAGGTCGGTATCGTCAGGGGTCTCGCGTGGACCAGTGTGGGAGGGGATACCCTCCAGATCGAGGTTAACGTCATGCCCGGAGAAGGGAAGATTGACTTAACTGGTCAGATGGGGGACGTGATGAAAGAATCCGCGCGGACGGCGCTGAGCTATGTGCGCTCTGTCAGCGGAAAGTATCAGGTGGCGGAAAACTTCTATAAAAAGAAGGATTTTCATATTCATATTCCGGAGGGGGCGGTGCCAAAGGACGGCCCTTCCGCAGGAATCACCATGGCGACGGCGCTTCTGTCGGCAGTGACGCATACGCCCGTGCGTGCGGATCTGGCAATGACCGGAGAAGTCACTTTGCGGGGCAGGGTACTGCCCATCGGCGGATTGAAGGAAAAGATACTGGCGGCTAAGATGGCGGAGGTCAAAACCGTCCTTGTACCGAAGGAAAACGAGAAAGATATCGAGGAGATTTCAGACGAGATCAGGGAAGGACTGGAGATCGTATTCGTGGAGACGATGGAGGAAGTGGCCGGCCGTGCTTTGCTGACACAGAAGCAGACGCCCGCCAGATGAGAAAATGCCGTGCGGCGTATGCGCATATGATGCGGGATAGCGCCGGAGCAGAGGAGAAAAGGAAAAATGGTAATCAGAAATGTAAATTTGGAGACAGTGTGCGGAATTACCAGCAGGCTTCCCGATCATACGCTGCCGGAATTTGCTTTTGCCGGTAAGAGCAACGTGGGGAAGTCTTCCCTTATTAACGGCCTGATGAACCGGAAATCGCTGGCACGCACCAGTTCCTCGCCGGGAAAGACGCAGACCATCAATTACTATAATATCAACAACGAGATGTATTTTGTGGATCTGCCCGGTTACGGCTACGCTACCGCCAATGAAAAGGTGAAGGCGCAGTGGGGAAAGCTGATTGAGGATTATCTGCATCAGTCAAAGCAGATCCGTGCCGTGTTTCTTCTGGTGGATATCAGACATGCGCCCTCGGAGAATGACCGGATTATGTATGACTGGATTCTGGATCGGGGATATCAGCCTGTTATCATTGCCACGAAACTGGATAAGATTAAGAGAAGTCAGGTGGCAAAGCAGTTGAAACTTATTTGTGACACACTTGACGTAGTAGATGACACGATTGTCATAGCTTATTCTTCACTGAATAAGCAGGGAAGGGAAGAGATATACGAACTGTTAGACGGTATGACAGGGAATACGGAAGTGTAGAGGGCGCAGGATTACGAAGGACACGGGAATCGGAATACAAAGAGGAGGATCCGGAGGAGGCCTATGAGAAGAGCTTTGAAACTTTATCTGAAAGTGACCATGAATCTGTTTACCGCGCTGGCGGTGGTGCTTTTGTGTATTTTTCTTCTTCCGCGATGTATCTGGTTCTTTATGCCTTTTATCCTGGGCTGGCTCATTTCATTGATCGCGTCTCCCGTGGTGCGGTTTTTTGAGGAGCGGCTGAAAGTGAAGCGGAAAGCCATGTCGGCGGTGGTGATTGTGGCTGTTCTGGCAGTGGTGGTGCTTCTGGTCTATCTGCTGATTGTGAAGCTGATCAGAGAGGGCGTTACCTTTATTAACGAGCTGCCTGATATCTGGAATACCATTCTGGCAGAGCTTGGCAAGGTGGGGGCAAACCTGCAGGGCGTCTACGACAGGATGCCGGCGGATATGCAGACCACAATTGATCATATAATTTTGGAAATGGGGAATTATATGAGCAATATGATGGGGAAGCTCGAGCTGCCTTCTTTTGAGGCGGTGGGAAATGCGGCGAGGCAAATCCCGGATATTTTCCTTGCCGTGGTGATGTGTCTGCTCTCCGCTTACTTTTTTGTGGCGGATAAGGGGTATATGGCATCAGCGGCGGAGAAGTTTATCCCGGCTACGGTGCGGTATCATCTGGATATCATCCGCAGGAGTTTCCGGAATGCTGTCGGGGGGTATTTCAAGGCGCAGTTTAAGATTGAGTGCTGGATTTATATACTGCTGGTGATCGGACTGATGATCCTGGGCGTGGATTACGCTTTTCTGGTTGCTTTTGGCATCGCTGTCTTAGACTTCCTTCCGGTATTCGGCACGGGTACGGTGATGGTTCCGTGGGCAGTCATTGAGTTGTTGTCGGAAAACTACCGGATGATGTTCGGTCTGATTGCCATATGGCTGATCGGGCAGCTTGTGCGGCAGGTCATCCAGCCGAAGATTGTGGGTGACTCTATCGGAATGGACGCCATACCGACTCTGTTTTTACTTTACATCGGATATCGCGTGGCGGGCGTGCTTGGAATGATTCTGGCAGTCCCTGTGGGCATTATTGTGGTCAATCTTTATGAGGAGGGCGCGTTTGACACGACCAGACAGAGTCTGCGGATTCTGGTGGCCGGATTTAACCATTTCCGGAAGATCAGACCCGATGATATGGCAGTCGTGGAGGCATACGAGAGAGAGACAAAAGATATTTACCAAAAAGGGACGAAGCAGGATAAAGCGGCCAGAGAACAGATGCAGGAGGCATCCAGGATCAGGCTGGAAGAGCCGCTTATTATTAAAAAGTTTAAGGATAAGAAAAATAATAAGTAGACGGCGGGGAGATCGCGCGTGCAAAAAAGAACCTGGTGGAAACTCTTTTTTGCTATCTACATTTTAGTTGTCATAAAAGTTATCATCTTCAAATATCCCTGTGAGAAGCTTCTGATGATTGCGGCTGCGTGGCGCAGGGACGTTATATTTGAGGGATTGGGTACGGCGAATTTTGAGCCTTTTAAAACAATAAAAATGTATATAGACTACTCTTATAAGCTGAACAGTGTGGAAAATCTGGCGGGCAATCTGCTGGTGTTTGTACCCTTCGGGTTTCTCTTTCCCTATGTGGCAAAGGAGGGGGAGCGCTTTTTTGTGATGCTTTTAAACGCCTTTGTGTTCGTGCTGGGGATCGAAATGTTTCAGCTTTTCAGCGCTTTCGGCGCTTTTGATGTGGATGATATTTTACTAAACTGTGTCGGCGCGTGTCTCGGCTTTGGCAGTTACCGTCTGATACAGCATTGGAGAAGAAAGAGAAAGGGGCTTAGTGATGGAAAGTTTACTGAAAAAGATTAAGACGAATGTGGTGATTTCTTCGGCCTTGTGCGTGATTCTCGGTCTGGTGCTCGTGTTCCGGCCCGGGCTGTCCATGCGGATTGTCTGCACGGCCGTCGGCGTGGTGTTAATCTTATCCGGCGCGATGCGGATGGTCGATTATTTTACCGCAAGGGACGGCAGTCTGTTCTCGCAGGCAAATCTGATTTTCGGCATTGTGCTGGCGGTTGTGGGCGTCTGGATTGTGTTAAAACCCGACAAAGTGATGGCGATTATTCCGATTATCGTGGGGATTGTAATTGCGATACATGGTTTACATAACCTACAGCAGGCAGCAGGGCTATGGCGGGATAAGTATGACAGATGGTGGGTTGCCCTTATCTTAGGTGTGCTTACGGTGGGTTTCGGCGTACTGCTGGTGTGCAGACCCTTTGCAGCCATAGATACGGTGGTCATGCTGATCGGCTTTTTCCTTATCTATGACGGGCTTTCCAATGTCTGGATCGTTTCAAGGGTCTATAAAAATGCCAAAATGATGAAGCAGGAAATGGAGGCGGTGGACGTGGAGATTGCAGAGCGGGAGAGGTGACGGCCCGTATGCGTTATGATCCGCGGCGGTGAAGCCGGAATTTTCCAGAAGTTTTTGGTGTGCATTTTTTGTGTGTATTTTGTAAATTCGGGCTTGTAAATCCGGGCCGGAAGTTTTATGATAGTTCTTAGAAAACGGGAGCGATCCCGGATGTGATGAAACGAAAAACGGTATCGGCAGAGAGGGAATGAATGATGATGATCGGAGCAGTCAGTTTTCAGCCTTATGTATATAATGTAAATGCCATCGGCCCGGCCAGCATGAACAGGCTGTCCAGAATTTCGGACAACGTGCTGGACAAAAAGACGGATTTCAACGAACTTGTGGAAAATGAAAATCCGCTGAAAAAGGGACAGACCCTGAATTTTCAGGATATGCTGGAGATGCAGATGCAGCGGGGCAGGAGCAGCGCGGCGAGAATTATGAAACCGGCAGAGGAAGCGCAGGAGGAGACTGCGGCACCGCAGGAGACGGAAAACGCAGCGGTGAAGTTTAACCGGGAGAATGCGGCGGATGCCGTACAGCCTGAGAAAAAGGCAGTGGAAAATGCGCTGAATATACAGACGGCGGCATTTGACGCAGGTGCAGCAGGGAATGGCGTCAGCAATTACCGTATGCAGCAGGCGATCAGCGCATATGAGATGTTTATGACGGCGTAGAGGGATTTCGGGAATGGAGTGATCCTTTGGCGCGGTGGACGGGGAAATAGGATTCCCTGCACGATTGGAGAATAGGGAAACAAAAACCCCCATCTGTCAGACAGGTGGGGGTTATTCTATACAGAAGCGTGCGGCACCAAAATGCCGCCTGCCGGTTTATGACAGCGCCATCTTTTTGACGGCGGCGATGCCGTTGCTCACGGCGGGCACAAGAAGAACCGCTGTGGTGATGGCGCCTTCCGCAAAGATGTAGATACCGTTGTACACCAGCGAATAGGGCAGCACAGGCCAGCCTTCCCAAGCGTATTCCGCGAAGAAAATCCAGCCGGACAGTACCGTGAACACATAGCGGCCAAGAATACCGACGAGATAGCCCTTGAGAAGGCCCTTTTTGGCGCCTGCGAACAGACCCGAGAGTCCCAGCGCGCCGAAGGCGAGCAGATAGTCCAGCACAAGCTGCATGGGGAACAACACATAAGGGTTGATCAGAAGCTGCAGCACGCCGTAGGCAATACTGGTCATCAGCCCGGCTCCCAGACCGAAAAGGTAGCCCGGCAGACAGATGACGAGCATGGACAGCAGCGTGGCCGAACCGCCCCATGGAAAGTCGATGATTTTGATTTCCGAGAGAATGGTGCCCAGCGCAATCGACATGGCGCAGAAGACGAGCTGTTTGGCTGTCAGCTTTCCGCCCTTTCCGGCGGTTTCTGCGGGCTGTGGATTCTGTCCGGCCGCATATCGCCTTGCGAAGGTAACGGCGCCGGCAAGCAGGAATGCCAGAAGTACCATTAACAGCACTTTGCCCGGTGTGGTGGGGACGTAAGTGGTTTCGCCCCAGTCATTGACAACAACATTGTAGAACATAAAAAAATCCTCCTTTGTCTTAGAATAAGCAAGGAGGGGAACAGTAAATACGGCAGGACACAGAGCTGCTGTGTCGGGCAGTAGTTACATGTGCTTCCCTACGGCGGTGCTAACCGCATCAGGTGATGAGGGTTAGAGTCCCGTGACGGTATACACAGGCTCAATCTCAGCATAAGCTCCCCTAGCAGGTTATTCAATTATGCGGCTCTTGCCGCGGCAGATGTCATCTGCTTTTTTTACTATAGGAGCTTGCCGGGAAAATGTCAAGAAAATTTTATGGGAGAATGATACGGAGAACTATGATTGAAAAAGAGAAGACCGGACAGCAGACGTCTCTGCAAAAGGTATGGGAGGTATTATTTCCTTATCTGTTATATTATCTGACATACAATGCGGCCTGTCTGATTTTGATTTTTGTGTGCCGGGTGACGATGCAGAGCTTTGGCGGCGTGTACGGACAGTTTATGGCGGCGCAGATCGAAAATGTGACAGGCGTGATGGGAGGACTGGGGATGCTGACGGGTATCCTCCCCCTTATACCAATGCTTGGAAGAGAGCTTTGCGGGCGAGGGGAAACGCAGCATTTTATGGCAGCGGTATGTATCACTGTCATAACAGGGATTCTTGCTTTCAGTGCCTCTCTGGGTCTCAATGCGCTGCTTACGCTGACCGGGTTTGCGGAAAGTTCCCGGAGTTATCAGGAGGTGGCGGACAAGCAGTACGGCGTGGCTTTCGCGGTGGGGCTTGTTCTCTACGGTCTGATTTCTCCGCTGGCGGAGGAGGTAGTTTTTCGTGGTGTGATCTACAACCGTCTGCGCCGCTTATACAATCCGGCCATCGGAATTTTTGCGTCGGGACTTCTCTTCGGGGCTTTTCACGGAAACCCTGTGCAGGCCGTGTACGGCTCCTGTCTGGGAATGCTGATGGCGTATCTTTATGAAAAAAGCGGGAAATTTTACATTCCGGTTGTCTTTCATGCGGTGGCAAATCTGACGGTGTATATCATGGCCCGGTTTGCGGCCGTGCAGGTGCACCTGTTTACACCGGCGGGATGCGCAGCTTTGCTGGCGGTTTCGGCGGGGTGTGTGCTGGCTGTGCACTTTGGCGGCAGAGCGGAATGAGTATGGTGGTTAAGACCGTATTCCTCTTGTATTCAGTCATAAAAAACTGTATATTGGAGGAAAATCTATGGTAAAACGAAATGCAAAGAAGTGGTTCCGGCATGGTAGCTGGTGGAGAAGGCTCAGAAACAACCGCAGGCACAGGTATGCAGGGCGATCGGCGCGTTTCTTGCGGAAGAGGAAATCGCATTGTGGGAGCAGGAGCATATCAGACTGCTTTCTGAAACAGCTCCTGCACAATTTACGGTTTTACATTAAGGGGCGATGGCGGAGTTAAGAGTTGTCAGATTACTTTTTTCGCATCCCTTTCAGCAGAAGGAGTGATAGTATCAGTACCAGCGGGAAAACGCATCCCACAAGCATTCCTTTTCGCAGATCATTGCCTGCATTCTGGGTGATATTGCCCACCAGACTGGGGCCGAACGCACCGCCCAGATCGCCTGCCATGGCGAGCAGGGCGAACATGGCCGTTCCCCCTTCCGGGAGTCTGCCGGAGCAGATGCTGATTGTGCCTGGCCACATGATGCCCACGGAAAAGCCGCACAGAATACAGCCGATCAGGCCGATCACCGGATTGCTGGAGATGGATGCCGCTATGTAACAGCTCAGGCACAGGACGCCCGATCCCATCATAAACCGCATCAGATCCAGTCTGTCACCGTACTTTCCGAAGATAACGCGGCTGATTCCCATGGTTATGGCAAACATACAGGGACCGGCCAGATCTCCCATTGCCTTGGAGAAGCCGAGAGCCGATTCGGTGTAGGCGGAGGCCCACTGCGCCATGGACAGTTCGGAAGCGCCGGCGCACACCATGAGAATGATGGAAACCCAGAATAACGGCACCCGGAGCAGACTGCCGGTCCCCATTCCCTTGCCGTCGTCGGTCGTATGCGCAATCGGGCAGGTGGCAAAGTTCCAGATGTTATAGAGGGGAATGACAGCCCAGACACAGGCCAGCCATTTCCAACTGTCGATACCGAAAACGGCAAAAAAGATGGTGGACAAAAGGATGACACCCACAGAGCCCCAGCAGTAAAAGGAGTGCAGCAGGCTCATCACCGCCTCTTTGTTGTCGAAGGGGCAGGCCTCCACAATAGGACTGCACAGTACCTCAATCAGACCGCTTCCGATGGCGTAGACAATGACGCTTGCGATGATTCCGGTCAGCGGATTGGAGAAAAGGTCCGGCAGAAAGGCAAGTCCGATCAGCCCTGCAGCCGCGCATAATTCCGAAGCCACAACGCAGTTGCGGTAGCCGATTCTGTCTGCAAAACAGGAACACAGGACATCCACAATAAGCTGGGTCAGAAAGAACACGGTGGAAATCAGTGCGATCTGCCCTAACGGGATCTGATAAACATTGTGAAACGTTAAGAATAGCAGCGGTGCAAAGTTGGCACAGATTGCCTGTGTGATAAAACCGAGATAGCAGGCGGTCAGTGTTTTTTTATAATTTTTCGTCATGTCAGTGATTGCTCCTTTCTGTAATGAGTTGTATTATATAGTAGGAAAGTGAGGATATCAATATAATATATCCCAATATTATTACACAATCTCACAAATGGAGAGGAGGTTGGGCGGAATCATGCAGGCACATGAGGGACACATCAGGATCGTAACCGATGAATCTCTGCGGGAAACCGTTCCCCATGGAAGCGAGGACTATCCGTTCCGGTATTATCTGGAGGATATCTGGCAGTTTGATTTTCACTGCATCGAATGGCACTGGCATCCGGAAGTAGAATTTGTCCTGATTCAAAAGGGGACAGCGGATTTTCTGATCGGAAGTGAGAGATATGTCCTTGGAGCGGGAACGGGTCTCTTTATCAATTCTCAGGTGATTCACAGATTTGAGGCAGCGGAGAGCGTTATTATTCCTAACATTGTATTTTCCCCCTCTCTGATTGCTCCGGAGGAGAGTCTGATCTATCGGAAGTATGTGCAGCCTGTTCTTGACAAAACGGCAGAGTGCCAGATCTTTTCTGCAGATGATCCGGTGCAGGGAGAGATTTTGCGCACGCTTTTGGCCGTGTTTGACGTGCAGGAAAACGGGAATGGATGTGAGCTCCAAACGGCGGAGCTGCTTTTGAAATTGTGGCGTCTGCTGTATGAAAATACGGATTTCACAGAAAAAATTTCTTCCCCACAGACGTCGGTGCGGACGCAGGCACAGCTCCAGATTATGCTGCAATACATTCACAAAAATTATCCGCATCAGATCTCGCTTAATGATATCGCGGAAACGGTGTCTCTCAGCAAAAGCAGCGTGCTTGGCATTTTTCATAAGAATATTCACACCTCGCCTGTCAGCTATCTTGTGAATTACAGGTTAAAACGGGCGGCGAAGCTGCTTGGGACGACGCAGAACAGCGTTTCCGCCATTGCCCGTGATACCGGATTTGAAAATGTCGGCTACTTTTGCCGGAAATTCAAAGAAGTGTTTCATGCAACGCCCGGCGAATACAGGAAAGCGGATCGTGGAGTCATCCACTCAGAGAATTGTAAACACGGCATTGCAGATTAATGTCCGGTTTGCAATTTTTATTTGGTTTTTTAAGATTATGCTATGTATGAAAAGAAGAACATAGAAAAGATAGAAAACTGCATGACTAAGTGATATAATTGTGCAAACATTGATCAATTGATCGTTAGAAAGAGACAGCAGAGAGAAGAAAAAAGATATGATACAGGAAGCTCTTTACTGACGCAGCAGTGAGGTTATGAGAATAAAATGAGCGAAGAATGTTTGGTTTGCAGCGCACCGCTGGCGTATTTGGAGAAGGATACGCCTATGGAATGCGCCATTTGTCATAAGAAGGAAAACAGCAAGACCAGATGTGTGAAGGGGCATTATGTCTGTAATGCATGTCATACAAAGGGAGTGGATCACATGATCGGATTATGTCTCGGGGAGACATCCAAAGATCCGGTCTGCATTATGAAAAAGCTGATGTCCCAGCCGTTTTGCCATATGCACGGGCCGGAACATCATGTCATGGCAGGCGCCGCGCTTCTGACGGCATATAAAAATGCCGGTGGGGATCTGGATCTTCCGGATGCACTGCTTGAAATGAGTAACCGTGGAAAAAGTGTTCCGGGCGGTGCGTGCGGCTTTTGGGGCGCCTGCGGGGCGGGAATCAGTTCTGGCATATTTGTTTCCATCCTGTCGAAATCCACCCCTCTTGCGGAGGAACCTTTTGCTTTATCCCATAAGATGACATCGATATCGCTTGGCAGAATCGGGGAAATCGGAGGCCCCAGATGCTGTAAAAGAGATTCGTTTCTTTCCATTTTATCAGCGGTTGATTTTGTGGAGCAGTACTTTGGAATCAAAATGGAAAAACAAGAGGTCGTGTGCGATTTTTCACATAATAACAACCAGTGTATCGGGAGCCGGTGCCCTTTCTCAAAGGAGAAGGGCAAGGAGAAAAGTACTTAAAAAGGCAGTCATAAATGACAAAAATAATGGAGGAGTGCAATGGAGTGCTTAGGACAGCAGAGTGGAATGCAGAGCGTTCAAAATCTGGAAACCATTATCAATGAAGGGCTTCGTGTCGCCCTGCTGGAGGAAACCCCGGACCAGTCTCTGGAAGTGCTGATAGAGCATCTGGGAAAAGCGCTGAACGGGGAAAGGATTTATATATTTGAGCAGAACGAGTCCGGAGGCGACGATAATACATATGAGTGGGTGGCCGAAGGTGTGGAGCCGGAAAAGGAGAACCTTCAAAATGTACCCGCTGAGGTTTGCGCAAGCTGGTACCGGAAATTCAGCATTGGCAAACATATCGTCATCAGCGATCTGGAAGAGATCAGGGAAACGGATCCGCTCCAATATGAGAGCCTGAAAGAACAGAATGTGCATTCTCTTGTGGTGGTTCCGCTGTATGACGGAAAAAAGTTTATCGGCTTTTACGGGGTGGACAATCCGCCTGTGAAATTGTTGGAATACGCGTCGAATATGCTCCAGACGGCGGCATATTTTATTGTGTCGTCCCTGAAAAGGCGCAATCTGTTCCGCGAGCTCCAAAAGCGCAGTTATAATGTACTTCATGCGCTCAGTGTGGATTATCTGGGCATTTATCAGGTGAACTTTGACACAGGCGGATGCGAGGTGTATCGGAACAGCGAAAAGACGGAAATGGACTGGAGCGCGAGCTTCGCGGACGGTTATCAGGCGGCCATGGAGCGCTACATTTCCAGATGCGTGGCGCCCAGAGATCAGAAAAGACTCGGCGCGGCGACAAAAAAGGAGTATGTTCTTTCACAGCTTCGGACGAAGAAAAAGTTTTATGTGCGCTATCAGGTGAAGGACAGCGCTTTCGGGCTGCAGCATATGGAGATTCATTTTTCCGCCACAGAGAATCCGGGGGAAGAAAACTGTGCTATTTTTGCGCTGCGGGATGTGAATGCCGTGGTGGAGCGGGAAGAGAAATACAAGCTGGAGGCGAGACAGAATCTGGAGGAGATTCTGGAGGGAGCCAGAACCGGTATCTGGACGATTGAGCTGGAGGACGGCTGCGAGCCGAGGATGTATACCAACCGGATTATGCGGACGCTGCTTGGCGTATCGGAGGAGATCGAGCCGGAGGAGTGCTACCGGCATTGGTTCCAGAACATTGAGCCGGACTATGTGGAGATGGTGCAGGATGCGGTGCAGGAGATTTTGAAAACCGGCCGCGCGGAAGTGATTTATCCGTGGAAACATCCGGAGCTTGGCAAAATATATGTCCGCTGCGGCGGTGTGCCGGACAAGACATTCAAGAAACCGGGCGTCTGTCTGAACGGATATCATCAGGATATTACGGAGACGATGGTGACGCAGAAAAAGCAGGACAAAGCCATTATGGAGCTGTTAGAGAAGGTAAGACGGGCAAATTCGGCAAAGAGCGAATTTCTGTCCCACATGTCCCATGATCTGCGCACACCCATCAACGGTATTCTTGGGATGCTGGCTATCATAGAAAAGAGTCAGGATGATCCTGAGCGGCAGAGGGAATGCCGGAAGAAAATACGTGTGTCGACGGAGCATTTGCTTTCTCTGGTCAATGATGTTTTGCAGATCAGCAAGATGGAGAGCGGCATACGTGCGGAGGCGGAGAAGTCGTTTGAAATCCGGGAAGTGCTGGATAACAGCATTATGCTTTTGGCCGAAAGAGCGGAGGAGCGGGGGATCCGGCTGACATTGAAGGAAGCGGATATAGAGCACGGCAGAGTGATTGGAAATCCGCTGCATTTACAGCAGATTCTGATGAACATTATCGACAATGCCATCAAATATAACCATCCGCAGGGAGCCGTCTTCGTTACGGCAAAGGAGACGGCCTGCAGGGGCGGCGCCGCAGAATATGAGTTTGTGGTAGAAGATACCGGAATCGGCATTGGAGAGGAGTTTAAAAAGCATATTTTTGAGCCGTTTACCCAGGAGCATAAAAGTGCGAGGACGCACTATAACGGCGTCGGGCTTGGCATGTCCATCGTGAAGCAGCTGGTGGACCAGATGAAAGGGCATATTGCGGTGGAAAGCCGGATCGGGAAGGGGAGCATGTTTCGGATTACGCTGTCCATGCAGATAGACGGAACGTGGAATGCGCAGCCTTCGGAGGAGGAGCAGAACGGGCTGGATTCCATTGCCGGGATGCGCGTCCTTCTGGTGGAAGATAATGAGATAAATTGTGAAATCATTGAGTTTATGCTTACGGATGCAGGCGCGGAGGTGGTGACCGCGGTTGACGGAAAGGCGGCTGTGGATGCGTTTGCGGCGTCCGGTCCGGGAACCTTTGACTGCGTGCTTATGGATTTGATGATGCCTGTTATGAGCGGTTATGAGGCGACGCGCGTGATCCGCAGTATGGACAGACCGGATGCAAAATCCATTCCCATTATTGCCCTGTCGGCGAACGCGTTTGACGAGGATGTCGCCATGGCCAAGGATGCCGGAATGAACGAACATCTGGCGAAGCCGGTGGATATGGGAAAAATGTTCCATGTGATGAGCGGGCTGAGCTGCCGGACGACATAAAAAATAAATGTAAACGGGGCGGAAACATGAAAAACCATATAAATGTAACGTTAGTCAGGGCTGATATCAAAGATGCGAGAGAAATCCACGCCATGCAGGTAGCAGCGTTTCGGGAGTTGCTGGAGAAATATCAGGACTTTGAAACGAGTCCCGCAAGTGAAAGCGTGGAAAAAGTGGAGGCGCGTCTGCGGCAGGACGTTACCTCTTATTATTTTATATGTGTTGGACAGACAAAGGTGGGGGCAGTCCGTGTGGTCGACTGGAAAGAATACGGGAAAAACAAGAGAATTTCTCCCATTTTTATCATGCCGGAATTTCAGGGCAGGGGTATTGCGCAGGAAGCATTACGGCTCTGTGAAGAAGCGCATGGAAGCGGAAACTGGGAGCTGGACACCATTTTGCAGGAACCGAAAAACTGTCATCTGTATGAGAAGATGGGGTACCGGCGGACGGGCAAAACGGAGGTTGTAAACGACAGACTTACCCTGGTGTTTTATGAAAAACGACAGACGCCCGAAAGGCTGCAGCAGTATTTTGACGGAGGATGGGACGATGGAAAACGAACTGTTTGAGAAAACGCCGGTGCCAAAGGCATACTTTACACTGGCTCTGCCGGTGGTGTTTAGCATGGTTGTCTCGCTGGTCTACAATATGGTGGACACTTATTTTATTGCGCAGACGGGCAACACAAATCTGGTGGCGGGGGTATCTTTGAGCGCGCCGGTTTTTACCCTGATGATTGCGCTCGGCGATATTTTCGGGTTGGGAGGAAGTTCCGTCATTTCCCGGCTGTTCGGGGAGAAAAAGGATGAGGATGGAAAACGCCTCAGCGTGTTTTGCTTTTATGCGGCAATTTTGTGCGGGATTGTGGTGACGATAGTGATGATGCTGCTTCGTGAGCCGGTTCTTTATCTGCTGGGAGCGGATCAGGACACGATTTCCTATGCGTCCGGTTATTTTACTTATATTGTGCTGGGCGCGCCGTTTATTATCTTATCTTTTACGCCGTCCAATCTGCTGCGGACGGAAGGCTTTGCGACAGCGACTATGACGGGAAATATACTGGGCGCAGTCGTCAATATGATTTTGGACCCTGTCTTTATCTCCGTATTGGGGATGGGGGCAGCAGGCGCGGCCATTGCGACCGTGATCGGCAATATCTTTGCGGATCTTTTTTATGTCTGGTTTCTGTTAAAGAAGAGCCGGCGGCTTTCCATCAACCCGTCGGGATTTCATATTCATTTCGTGGAAGTGGGGCAGATTCTGGCAATCGGGATTCCGGCGTCCATTACGAATCTGATGCAGAGTATCGGGATTGCGTTGACGAACCGGTCTTTGCTGCCATACGGAAACGACAGGGTTGCGGCCATGGGGATTGTGATGAAGGTGAACCTGATTGCGGTTCTGATTCTGGTGGGTTTTGCGTTTGGAGCGCAGCCGCTTGTCGGTTATAATTACGGGGCGAAAAACTATGCGCGTCTCAAAGAAATTCTGCGGTTCTGCTACGAATTTGAATGCGGTGCGGCGGCAGTGCTGGCAGGAGCGCTTTCCCTTGCGGCGCCTGCCATGATCGGGCTGTTTATGCAGGACGCAGCCATTATTGAAATCGGCGTACCCATGCTCCGTATGCAGCAGATGGGAATGGTGTTTACGGCGGTTGTGCTGGTGACGACCTGTACATTCCAGTCGGCGGGAAAAGCCGTTGGCGCGTTTCTTCTGTCTGTCAGCAGGCAGGGGGTGGTGTTTGCAGCCGTCCTGTTCATTGCTTCAAAAGCGTTTGCCTATCAGGGGGTTCTGATGGCGCAGGCCGTTTCCGATCTGCTGACGGCAGTTATGGCGGTTATTCTGCTTCATATTCTGATCAGGAAGCCTGTTTCCATTTCATTGCAAAAGGAATAATAAAAAATCTGTATTTACAAATCCCCCATACGGGTGTATTATTGTATACATGTAGAACGCAAAGGAGCGCTAGATGCCTTCTTTTGCGTTCTTTCTTTTGTTCCTTTGCTTATTTTGTATGTTAAAAGTCAGGAGAGAAGATTGAAAAATCACACTGATGTGCTCATTTTTCAATCGACAGTTTGAGTCAGAGCCGCAAACTGTCCTTGATCGCAGATGAGAAACCGCCTTCGCGGATTTCTCATCGCGTGTCATCGCAGTAAACTGCTCTGACAAGGAGGTAACATATGTTTGATGTAAAGACAACCATCCCGAAATCCCCGTTATACCGGGCGGAATTTGAACATGACAACTGCGGTATCGGCGCATGTGTGAGTATCAAAGGCAAAAAGAGCCGCGCAATCGTGGAAAATGCCCTGCAGATTGTGGAGAATCTGGAACACAGGGCAGGTAAGGACGCGGAGGGCGAGACGGGAGACGGCGTGGGCATTCTCACGCAGATGCCCCATAAATTCATGCGGAAGGTGACGAAAGATCTGGGTTTTGATATCGGCGGTGAGCGGGAGTACGGCGTGGGGACATTTTTCTTCCCGCAGGACGAACTGCAGCGGGGACAGGCAAAGAAGATGTTTGAGATCATCGCTAAGAAAGAGGGACTGCCGCTTTTGGGCTGGCGCGACGTGCCCACGGCGCCTTCGGTGCTCGGACACAAGGCGGTGGAGTGTATGCCCTGTATTATGCAGGCGTTTATCAGAAAACCGGCGGGTGTGGAGAAGGGCCTCGCATTTGACAGAAAGCTCTATATCCTGCGGCGGACTTTTGAGCAGTCGACGGACTTGACTTATGTGGTCAGTCTTTCCAGCCGGACAATCGTGTACAAGGGCATGTTCCTGGTGGGACAGCTTCGCACGTTCTTTGCGGACTTGCAGGATAAGGACTATGAGTCCGCGATTGCCATGGTGCACTCCCGGTTTTCCACGAATACGAATCCGAGCTGGGAGCGGGCGCACCCGAACCGTTTTATTGTGCACAACGGCGAGATTAATACGATCCGGGGCAATGCGGACAAGATGCAGGCCAGGGAGGAGAACATGGAGTCCGGGTATTTACAGGGGCAGATGCACAAGATCCTCCCTGCCATAGGCGCTTCCGGCTCCGATTCTGCCATGCTTGACAATACGCTGGAATTTCTCGTGATGAGCGGGATGCCGCTGCCCCTTGCGGTGATGATTACCATTCCGGAGCCGTGGGAAAACAACAAGACGATGTCACAGAAGAAAAAGGATTTTTACCAGTATTATGCGACCATGATGGAGCCCTGGGACGGGCCGGCATCCATTCTTTTCAGTGACGGGGATATCATGGGAGCGGTGCTTGACCGGAACGGTCTACGGCCTTCCCGCTATATGATTACGGACGACGACACGCTGATTCTCTCCTCGGAGGTGGGCGTGCTGGACATCGACCCGGAAAGAATTGTAATGAAGGAGAGACTGCATCCGGGCAAGATGCTTCTGGTGGACACGGTGCAGGGACGGGTGATCGACGACGACGGGTTAAAGGAGAAATTCGCGTCGGCGCAGCCCTACGGCGAGTGGCTGGACAGCAGGCTGGTGACGCTGAGGGAGTTGAAAATCCCGAACCGGCGCGTGCCGGAATTTACCGGGGAGGAAAGACGGCGGATGCAGAAAGCATTCGGCTACACTTACGAGGACCTTAAGACGAGCATCCTGCCCATGGCGAAAAACGGTGCGGAGGCCATCGCTGCGATGGGCGTGGATACGCCGATCCCGGTACTCTCGAAAGCGCACCATCCGCTGTTCCACTACTTCAAGCAGCTTTTTGCACAGGTGACCAACCCGCCCATCGACGCGATCCGCGAGGAGGTGGTTACTTCCACCACGGTCTATCTGGGACGGGACGGGAATCTTCTGGAGGAGGTGCCGGAAAACTGCAACATGCTTCAAGTGCATAACCCGATTCTCACAAGCACCGATCTTCTGAAAATCAAGGCTATGAAGGCGGAAGGGTTTCAGGTGGAAGTCATTCCGATCACCTACTATAAAAATACCAGACTGGAAAAAGCCATTGAGCGGCTTTTCGTGGAGGTGGACAGGGCTTACCGGGACGGGGCGAATATTATGATTTTGTCAGACAGGGGTGTGGATGAGAACCGGGTGGCGATTCCGTCTTTGCTTGCGGTGTCCGCCCTGCAGCAGCATCTGGTAAGGACGAAAAAGAGAACGAGCGTGGATATCATTTTAGAATCCGCAGAGCCGAGGGAAGTGCATCATTTCGCGACCCTGCTCGGCTTTGGCGCCTCGGCCATCAATCCTTATCTGGCGCAGGAGAGCATTAAGGAACTGATCGACAACCGTATGCTCGATAAGGATTATTATGCGGCGGTCAATGATTACAACGATGCGATTTTGCACGGTATTGTGAAGATTGCTTCCAAGATGGGCATTTCCACGATCCAGTCTTATCAGGGTTCTAAGATTTTTGAGGCCATCGGGATAGACAAAGAGATGATTCGCAGATACTTTACCGATACGGTCTGCCGGGTGGGCGGCATTACCCTGAAAGATATCGAGGAGGAGGTGGATATCCTGCACTCGATGGCTTTTGACCCGCTTGGTCTATCTACGGATCTGACGCTGGACAGCACAGGACATCACGAGATGAGGAGCGGCGCGGACGAGCACCTGTACAACCCGGAGACAATTCATTTACTACAGGAGTCAACCAGACGGGGAGACTATGAATTATTTAAAAAATATACCCAGGCGGTCAATAATGAGGAGAGCATTAAGAATCTGCGGGGGCTGATGGACTTCCGTTTTGCGAAGAAACCCGTGCCGATAGAGGAAGTGGAGAGTGTTGACACGATTGTCACAAGGTTTAAGACGGGCGCCATGTCCTACGGTTCCATCTCCAAGGAAGCGCACGAGACGATGGCCATCGCCATGAACCGTCTGCACGGCAAGTCAAACTCCGGCGAGGGCGGGGAGGACAGGGAGCGGCTGACGGTGGGGCCGGACGGCTTAAACCGGTGTTCTGCCATCAAGCAGGTGGCAAGCGGCAGGTTCGGCGTCACAAGCGAATACTTAAACAGTGCGCAGGAAATTCAGATCAAGATGGCGCAGGGGGCGAAACCCGGCGAGGGCGGGCATCTTCCCGGCGGCAAGGTATATCCGTGGATCGCGAAGACGAGACACTCCACGCCAGGCGTGGGGTTGATTTCCCCGCCGCCGCACCACGATATTTATTCGATAGAGGATCTGGCGCAGTTGATTTATGACCTGAAAAATGCCAACACCAGAGCGCGCATTTCGGTGAAACTGGTGTCCGAGGCGGGTGTGGGCACGGTGGCAGCAGGTGTGGCGAAGGCGGGTGCACAGGTGATACTGGTTTCCGGCTACGACGGCGGCACGGGAGCCGCGCCCCGCAATTCCATCCACAACGCGGGAATGCCCTGGGAGCTGGGGCTTTCGGAGACGCACCAGACGCTGATCCAGAACGGCCTTAGAAACAAAGTCCGCATCGAGACGGACGGGAAGTTAATGAGCGGACGGGATGTGGCCATTGCGGCGATTCTCGGCGCGGAGGAGTTCGGCTTTGCCACGGCGCCCCTTGTGACCATGGGCTGTCTGATGATGCGCGTCTGCAATCTGGACACCTGCCCCGTGGGCGTGGCGACCCAGAATCCGGAGCTTCGCAGACGCTTTACGGGAAAACCGGAGTACGTGGAGAATTTCATGCGGTTTATCGCGCAGGAGCTCAGAGAGTATATGGCAAAGCTTGGCGTGCGTAAGGTGGATGAGCTGGTTGGCAGGACAGAGCTTTTGAAGGTGAGGGAGAACCTGACGGACAGACAGCGCAAGGTGGATCTGGATCTGATCTTAAGCAATCCTTACGAGGGGAGCAGGGAGAAGTTTATCTTTGACCCGAAGCAGGTGTACGACTTCCATCTCGAAAAGACGCTGGATGAGAGGGTGCTCTTAAAGCAGCTTTCCAAGGCTTTGGAGAGCGGGCAGAAGCGGCGTCTGGAAGTGGACGTCACCAACACGGACCGTACCTTCGGCACTATCTTCGGGTCGGAGATTACGAGGCGGTTTGGCGATACGCTGGAGGAGGACACCTACCATATTTTATGTAAGGGTTCCGGCGGGCAGAGTTTCGGCGCGTTCATTCCGAAAGGACTGACACTGGAACTGGCAGGAGACTCCAACGACTACTTCGGAAAGGGCTTGTCCGGCGGCAGGCTGATCGTTTATCCGCCAGAAGGCTCTGCTTTTAAGCAGGATGAAAATATCATCATCGGCAATGTGGCGCTCTACGGCGCGACCTCCGGCAAAGCGTTTATAGGCGGTGTGGCGGGCGAGCGGTTCTGTGTGCGCAATTCCGGCGCCATCGCGGTGGTGGAGGGCGTGGGAGACCACGGCTGTGAGTATATGACGGGAGGACGTGTGGTGATTATCGGTTCTGTGGGCAAAAACTTCGCGGCGGGCATGAGCGGCGGTATCGCCTATGTGCTGGATGAGAACAACGACCTGTACACGAAGACCAACAAGGAAATGGTTTCCTCCTATGAGATTACCTCGAAATATGACGTCCTTGCGCTGAAAGAGATGATCGGGCAGCATGTGGCTTACACCAATTCCGTCAAGGGAAAGGAGATTCTTGACAACTTTGGGACATATCTGCCGAAGTTTAAGAAGATTATTCCCCACGACTATGAGATGATGATGAAACGCATCGTGCAGATGGAGGAGAAGGGCTTAAGCGCAGAGCAGGCGCAGATCGAGGCGTTCTATAAAAAAGACAAGGAAACGGTTTGAGAATGGGAGGACAGATTGAAAAATCACACTGATGTGCTGATTTTTCAATCGCGAGTTTGTGCAGAAGCGCCACAAACTCCTTGATCGCAGAGCAGAATTTGAGATTCTGCCCGCGTTCCTCAGCGAAATCGCTTCGGAATGGAGGAAATCATGGGAAAACCGACAGGATTTATGGAATATGCGCGCAGGGTTTCAAAGGACGTAAGCCCGAAGCAGCGCATTCAGAACTTTGACGAATTTCATGTGCACCTGACCATGGAGGAACAAAAGGAGCAGGGGGCGCGCTGTATGGACTGCGGCGTGCCGTTCTGCCAGTCCGGTATGACGCTGTGCGGCATGACCTCGGGGTGTCCCCTGCACAATCTGGTGCCGGAGTGGAACGATCTGGTTTATACGGGAAACTGGGAGCAGGCATACTACCGGCTGCATAAGACCAATAATTTCCCGGAGTTTACGTCGAGGGTGTGCCCGGCGCTTTGCGAGGCGGCCTGTACCTGCGGCTTAAACGGAGATCCGGTTTCCACGAAGGAAAATGAGTACGCCATCATCGAAAACGCCTATGAGAAGGGGTATGCGGCAGCGAAGCCGCCTAAGGTGCGCACAGGCAAGAAGGTGGCGGTGGTGGGCAGCGGTCCCTCCGGCCTTGCCGCGGCGGACCAGCTCAACAAAAGGGGACATCTGGTGACCGTGTTTGAGCGCGCCGACCGGATCGGCGGTCTGCTCATGTACGGTATTCCGAATATGAAGCTGGAGAAACACGTCATTGACCGGAAGATCAGGGTTATGGAGGAGGAGGGCGTGACCTTCGTGACAGGCTGCGATATCGGCAGGACGGTAAAGGCGGAGAAGCTGTTAAAGGAATTTGACCGGGTGGTGCTCTGCTGCGGGTCTTCCCAGCCGCGGGACATCAGTGTGCCGGGCAGGGACGCCAAAGGCATTTACTTTGCGGTGGATTTTCTCTCGGCAAACACGAAGAGCCTGCTGGATTCCGGCTTTGCGGATCAGAAGTATGTGGACACCAGGGGGAAAAACGTGGTTATCATCGGCGGCGGCGATACCGGCAATGACTGCGTGGGCACGGCCATCCGCCACGGGGCGAAATCCGTGGTCCAGATCGAGATGATGCCCAAGGCGCCCGATACGAGAGCGGACAGCAATCCATGGCCCCAGTGGCCCAAAGTCTGCAAGACCGATTACGGACAGGAGGAGGCCATCGCCGTTTACGGCCGTGATCCCAGGATTTACGAGTCCACGGTGAAGGAATTTGTCAAAGATAAAAACGGAAATCTGAAAGCGGTCAGGATTGTTTCGCTGACATGGGAGAAAGATGCCGGGACAGGGCGCATGATCAGTAAGGAAACCGCGGGATCCGAAAAAACGCTGGATGCGGAGATCGTGCTGATCGCGGCGGGATTTCTGGGCAGCCAGAAATATGTGACGGACGCTTTTCACGTGGCGGTGGATGACAGGACAAACGTGCGGACGGCGGCGGGAAGATTTGCGACCGGTGTGGACAGGGTGTTTACCGCAGGCGACATGCACACGGGGCAGTCCCTTGTGGTGAAGGCCATCCGTCAGGGCAGGGAGTGCGCCAGAGAGGTGGACGAGAGTCTGATGGGGTATACGAACCTGTATGTACAGTGACGGTTACTTTTCACACTGCGCCATGCATTTGCTGCATGATGTCGGAGCCGGACACATCTTTGCGAAATTTTCCATAAAAAAGAGGAGTGAAATCTCAGGAAAGGAATGTTATACTAACCTTGTATGACATTCTTTTTTTGCGCGTATAAGCAGAGTCAGAAGACAGACGAAGGAAGCGCTATGCCGGCATGAGCGCGGACTTCGGAAGGCTTATGACGAGCAACGCGAGTGAGAAATGCGAAGCATTTCGAGCCTGCTTATACGCGCGGCACGGGAAGAAACGATTATTTCAGTAAAAGGAAAGCAGAGCAGATGAAGTTAAAGACCGGACACAGACAGAAACCGCAGCAGAATACGGAACAAACGGGAAAAAGGCGAAAGGCCCTGATTTTGTCGGCTATTGTCCTGACGCCCCTTCTTGGCCTGCTCGTGGTCTATATCGTGGGTCTTGGACGTTACCAGAGCTGTTTTTTAAACGGTACGCTGATAGACGAGATGGACGTGTCGGGCATGACGATTGCGGAGCTGGAGGAGCAGATCGGGAAGTACTCGCTGCGGGTGATAGAGCGTCAGGCTGACGGCACGACCCTGGAAGAGGAAATAGCGGGGAGCGAGATCGGGATTTCCTATGTTTCCACAGAGCAGTTTCAGGCTGTTTTGCAGGGACAGAACCGTTATCTGTGGTTTTTGAAGCAGGATGCGGATTACAGGACGGATGCGCCGCCCCTGTATGAGGAGTCGGCGCTGGAAGAAAAGGTCGATTCGCTGCGGGGATTCCAAAAGGATTTTATCGAAGACCCTGCGGATGCGTACATAGCGGATTATGTTCCGGGGAGCGGCTTTGAACTGGTAGCCGAAACCAGGGGAAACCGGCTGAACCGGGAAAAGACCATAGAGGCTGTCAAGGCGGCGGTGAGCGGACTGGAGAAGCAGGTAGACCTGGAGGCGGCAGGGTGTTATGAGGAACCGAAGGTGACTTCGGAGGATGCGGCTCTCAGGAAGACGTTTGAGAAGCTGCAAAACTATGTGAATACTGCCGTTACTTATACATTTGGAACGGAGCGGGAAGTGCTGGACGCAGATACCGTTGCGGGCTGGATTGTGCAAAAGGGCAGTCAGGTATCACTTGATCCGGAACTGGTCAAGGCGTATGTCAATTCTCTGCGGAAAAAATACGACACCATTTTTCATAAGAGACAGTTTATGACCAGCTATGGGGAGGAGGTCACGATTGATCTGGGCGACTACGGCTGGTGGATGGATGTGGGGCAGGAGACACAGGAGCTGATCGGGCTGCTTGAGCGGGGAGAGGGCGGAGAGCGGACGCCCGTCTACAGGCAGACGGCGGCTTCCTATGAAACGCCGGACTACGGGGATTCCTATGTGGAAATCAACCTGACGGCCCAGCACCTGTTTTTATACCAGAATGGGGAATGCGTTCTGGAATCGGACTTTGTGTCGGGCAATCCGGGCAGAGGAAACGCCACGCCGCCGGGGATTTACGGCATCACTTATAAGGAGCGCAACGCCACGTTAAACGGGGAGACTTACAGCACGCCGGTGAACTTCTGGATGCCCTTTAACAATAATGTAGGTATGCACGACGCCACATGGAGAAGCGAGTTTGGCAGGAATATCTACATGACGAACGGTTCCCACGGCTGCGTCAATCTGCCCTATGCGGTGGCGCAGGAAATTTACGGTATGGTGGAGAAGAATACACCGGTTATTTGTTATGATCTGCCGGGAACGGAGCCGGAGCCGCTGGAGGAGATACCGCTGGAACTGGAGCCGGTTCTGGCGACGCCCGAAGCGTTTGACTCTTTGCCGGAGACAGGACAGACGGAAGGGAGCCCGGCGGCTCCGCAGCCAGAGACGATATCTCAGCCGGAGCCGGTCCCGGAACAGCTTTCGCAGGAGGGGCAGTAAAACGTAACACATTCTTGCATTTTTCCTTATATTTTTCATCCTATCTTATATTTTTCCCGTTTTTTTAGAACAGATCCTTCCTATAATAAAAGGGGAGGGTCTGCCATGCGTGAAATCAGTTTTGACAGAAAGAGTATCAGGACACGTCTGATTATGGCTTTTGTTGTGACTTCCTTTCTGCCCATTGCTCTGGTAAATATCGTCGCTTACTATAATACGTCCAGACTGGTCAGGCAGAATGTGGAGAGCATGACGAACGCTAATCTGGAACAGATCAGGGTGGGTCTGGACGTCTGGCTGGATTCCTATGAGGATATCCTGTATCAGGTATATACGGACGATTATATTGTGGATCTGGTCGATCAGATTAACGCCGGGGAGGATGTGGCGAGCAACAGGCAGATGCTGCGAAGAGCGCTGAGAGGAATGGTGTACACGAAGGACTATGTGAAATTCATTTCCGTCATGACAGACAGCGGGGAACTTGTATTTTACAACCAGCTTACCTCGGCTACCACGCGCACTTCGTGGATGGACAGCATTTCCATGTCGCAGGAGGAGCTTTACCGTGAAATAAGCGCTGACAATATGTCTCACACGATTCCCACGGGCGATCAGGTCGTATTCGGGAGCAATTCCTGCTATTTATTTCATATGGGGCGGCGTATCATCGACTACCGGGATGTGGATAAACGGTGCGGGATTGTACTTGTCAGCATAGACGAGAAATTGTTAGAAGAAATCTGTTCGAGTACGGAAAACGGACTGAACTTTATTGTGGACGGGGAAGGGACGCTGATTTCCTGCGCCGGTTCCGACAAAGTGGGACAGCCGGTTTTCGGGAAAGGGGCAGACGGGGAAGAGAAGCGAAACGCCTATCGGCGGATTGCCAGAGAGACGGGGCTTTTAGGGGAGACGGCGCTTTCCATCTATTCGGTGCGCGATGAGAATACGGGATGGGAGATTGTCCGGGTAACCAGTCAGGAGGAACTGATTCAGGCGCTCAGACAACAGCAGCAGCTCCGGATTTTCACAATTGTGTTGTCCCTGTGCACGGTGATGGCCATTATGTTCAGTCAGGTGACCAGAATGACCGGTTCCATAAAGAGAGTGGTGGAAACGATGAGAAAAGCGGGCAAAGGGGATCTGAATATTCATGTGGACAAGGATCCCACACGGCCCACGGAGATCGAGGTGATTGCGGAGGAGTTTAACTCCATGATGGATAAGCTCAAGCAGTCTACGCAGAGGCAGAAGGATGCGGAGATTGCGGCGCTGGAAGCACAGATCAATCCGCATTTTCTCTACAATACGCTTGATACGATCAATTGGATGGCGATTGACAGGGATGAGTATGAGATCAGCAATATGATTGCGACGCTGGCCGGGATTCTGCGGTACGGCATTTCCGACAGCAACGGAGTCGTCAGGATTAAGGATGAGGCGGACTGGCTGAAACAGTATATTTTCTTACAGCAGACGAAGTTTAAAAATTCGTTTGACTGTCATATCAATGTGGAGCCGGAGATTATGGGATTTTCCATTCATAAACTGCTTTTGCAGCCCTTTATAGAGAATGCGATTCTGCACGGCTTCGAGGGGATAGACAGACCCCGCAGGCTGCAGGTGGATATGGGACGGGAAGGGGAGCGGATTTTCATACGGATTCAGGACAACGGCTGCGGAATGCCGGATGAAATGGTGCGGGAGGTGAATGCCGGGATTTTTAAGAAGACGGATAACAAAAATCATATCGGGATGGAAAATGCCATCACAAGGATTCACATGTATTACGGAGAGAGCGCGGAAGTCAGGATAGAAAGCGGCCTTGGGCAGGGAACGGCGGTGCGGATCCTGCTTCCCGTTGTGAAATCGTCTTTCGGGGAGGAAACGGAGGGAAGCAGAGGTTGAGAGCGGTAGTGGTGGAAGATGAAATTCTGATCAGGGAAGGGCTGTGCAGGCTGGTGCGCAAAATGTTTCCGGACATTACCATAGAGGGTGTTGCAGGGAACGGGCAGGAGGGTCTGCAGTGCATAGAAGCGTTCCGGCCGGACCTGGTCATAACCGATATTAAGATGCCGGTCATGGACGGGCTTGAGATGCTCGGAAAAGTGCAGGAAGCCGGTCTGTTTCCGAAGGTGATCGTCCTGACAGCCTACTCGGAGTTTGCCTATGCCAGACAGGCTGTGAAGCTTGGCGTGTGCGATTATATCATAAAGCCTGTGGTAGTGCCGGAGTTCGTGCAGACGATCCGGAAGATACAGAATCTCTATGAACAGGAGCAGAAAAGGACGCCGGAGACGATGGGGAGTCTGGAACATATCGTGTCCGGCCTGCTGTACGGGGTATCTGCTCTGGATGAACGAATAGAGGAATTTTTGGATAAGAAGTATCAGATCAAAGAGGACACGCCGTTTATAGAACTGCTGATTTATATGGGCGACTGCTTTGAGACGGAGCGGGAGAGGAAGCGGCAGGAGATATGCCGGATTCTCGAGCGGAAGAACATCCGGTATTGTCTCGTGGATATGGAGTATGACAGGGTGGTTCTGGCCCTGCTCTATGGCTACGCCTCCAGACAGGAGACAGAGCGCTGGTATCAGAACCAGATTTTGTTCCAAAAAAGAGATAAGCGGGTGCGGCATATCAGCTATGGCATGGTGGAGGTTACAGGGGCCAAAGCGATCAGGGAGGGCTACCAGACGCTGCTTCCCTACATGGACTGGAATATCGTTCTGGGTGATGATGTGCTGATATCCTATCCCCGGATCGCGGATGTGCAGACGGAGATCTGTATCTATCCGGTGGAATTGGAAAACCAGATCAAGGCGGCGGTCTGCACCGGGGAGGAGGAGAAAATCCGCGGGATCACAGAGCGGTTTCACGCCTGTTTTCTGGACGGGAAGATGTATTCTCCAAGAGAGATCAAGGAATCGTACGTCCGCTTCCAGTGGGCGGTCTTAAACATTGCAAAGGAAGTGGGCGGCATAGACTACCGGCAGGTGGATCAGAAAAAACTGCTGGATTGTATTATGGGGGCGAAGACGGAGGAAGAGCTGCACAGAAGCTTTGACGGACTGTTCGCACACATGAGCGCGCAGGAAAAGGGCGTGGAGGCGGTGAGTCTTGCGGTGAAAAAGACACAGAGCATGATCCATGAGTTTTATGCGGACGGCATCACCCTGAGCGAGATCGCGGACAGGCTGAATCTGACGCAGGAGTACCTGGGCAGTCAGTTTCATAAGGAAGTGGGGGAGAACTTTAGCACCTATATCCGCAACTACCGGCTCTCCAAGGCAAAGGAGCTGCTTATCGGCACCCAGCTCAAACAGTACGAGATCGCGCAGAAGGTGGGCTACGCCGACGCCAAGTATTTCGCAAGGGTGTTTAAGGAATGCGTGGGGATGTCTCCGGCGGAGTACAGGAAGTCCAACCGGTAACAGACGCTGTGGGGCATGAAACAGGTGCGTTCAGCTTAGATATTTCATCCTTTTTCATTTTTCTCCCGTTTGATGCGTTCCGAAAAGGCGGTATGATAAACCCATCAAATGAAAAACGGAAACGTTTTGGAATGGAGGAAGGTATGAAAAAGAAAAAATTGACGGCATTATTGACGGCTATGGCGATGATGACCGGCATTCTGTCAGGGTGTGGGTCGAAAGGCGCTGAGAGTACGCCTGCAAAAGATGCACCGGCGGCAGACGGGCCGGCTGCAGCGCAGGAGGATGCGGCGGCAGAGAGCGATAGCGGTACAGCTTCCGCCGGTGATGCGCAGCCGGTCACCATCTGGTATTACTGGGAGAACGAGGGGCATCAGATGACCCTGGACCAGCTCATTCAGGAATACAACGGATCGCAGAACCAGTACGCGGTGACCGCAAAGTATGTGCCTTTTGCGGATTTCAAAAAACAGCTTTCCATCGGCGCTTCTGCGGATGAGCTTCCCGACATTGCGATTCTGGATTCCCCGGATCACGCGTCTTATGTGGATATGGGTATTTTTGAGGATCTGACAGGCAAGTTTGATGTGAGTAATTATTATGAAGGAACCGTTAATTCCTGTGCGGTAGATGGAAAACTTTACGGGGTGCCTTTTGGCGCGAACTGTCTCGCCCTGTATTACAATGAGGACATGCTGACGGCGGCTGGCGGCAGCGTTCCTACCACTTGGGATGAGCTGCTGGAGACGGCTAAGGCGCTGACCACAGATTCTGTAAGCGGGCTTGCATTTTGCAGTGTGCAGAATGAGGAGGGAACCTTCAACTTCGTTCCGTGGCTCTGGTCTACAGGCGCCACCTCTTATGATATCAACAATGAGAACGGGATCCGCGCCCTTACCTTTATTCAGAATCTGATCAAAGAGGGCGTGATGAGCAAGGAGTGCATCAACTGGACACAGGGCGATGTGATGAACCAGTTTATCGCGGGCAACGTGGCGATGATGGTGAACGGCCCGTGGCAGATTCCAACCATGCAGTCGGAGGCGCCCGACTTAAACTGGAAGGTGACCCTGATTCCGCAGGATGCGCAGTACGCGTCGGTGCTCGGCGGTGAGAACTACGCGGTAGTGAATGGCAAAAATGTGGACGGCGCACTGGATTTCCTCACCTATGCGACAAGTGAGGAGAAGGTGAAATTCATGATGGACCAGTTCGGTTATATCTCGGCGGATAAGACCATTGCCGAAAGCCAGTTCGCGGAGGATTCTCCGTACTATCCCTTCGTGGAGGAGCTGAATTACGCGATGCCAAGAGGGCCGCTTGCCGGGTGGCCGGGCGTATCTGACGCCATCTCTCTGGCGTTCAATCAGGTCATTACCGGAACTGCCACACCCGAAAACGCGGCGGCGCAGGCACAGACAACGATTGACGGTATTGTAAAATAAGACATAACAGCACGCCGCCGCACAGAGTGTTACATATGCAGAATCTGTGCGGTGGCGGTTTTTGTTCTATAAGGAAATTGCGACTGTGTAAACCATGCAAGGAGGTTTTTTCATGGCAAAGATAAAAAAGTTTTTCCGCTACGAAAATGTGGGAATGCTGTTTGTCCTTCCCGCTTTTCTCTATATGCTTGCCTTTGTGGGGTACCCGATCATCCACAATATCATCTTAAGTTTTCAGGATGTCAATGCCGGGAATCTGGTGAAAGGAACGAGGAATTTCGTCCTGTTTGACAACTATCTGGAGCTGTTTGGGGACAGTGTGTTCACCACTTCCCTCTGGAATACCCTGCGGTTTACGGTTTCCTGTCTGGTATTTCAGTTTATTGTGGGTTTTGCGCTTGCCCTCTTTTTCAGTAAACGGTTTTCGCTCGCCAGGCCGGTGCGCGGCATCCTGCTCGTGCCGTGGATGATACCGATTACCGTCACGGCGCTGATGTTCAAGCTGCTGTTTGCAACAGATATCGGGATCATCAATTTTCTGTTAAGAAGCCTGCATCTGATAGATAAGAACATCGAATGGCTGACCACGCCGGGAACGGCCATGTTTGCCCTGATCTGCGCCAATGTATGGATCGGCATACCCTTTAACATGATTCTGATTTCCACGGGGCTTACCACCATTCCGAAAGAGCTGTACGAGAGTGCGTCCATAGACGGCGCGGGCAAGGTGCAGACGTTCTGGAGGATCACCCTGCCGCTTTTGAAGCCCACCATTGAGTCGGTGCTGATTCTGGGATTTATCTATACCTTTAAGGTGTATGATCTGGTTTACGTCATGACAAGCGGCGGACCGGTAAACGCTACGCACATGTTGTCCACCTACTCCTACAAGCTGTCCTTTGAAATGTTTAAGTACAGTAAGGGGTCGGCTGCGGCCAACGTGCTGCTCGTGATCCTGCTGTTTGTGGGCGTCTTCTATATCAAGGCGACGACGGAAGGGGAAAATGAGTAAAAAGGGTGTGAAAACCTTATCTGAAATGAAAACCGGAACCGGAAACTCTGACAGGGAGGGAAAACAATGGATGAGGAAAAGAGACTGTCAAGGAAAAAGAATATTCTATTCAGCGTGATTGCGGTGGCGCTGCTTTGTGTGCTGCTGTTTCCGCTGTACTGGGCGCTTATCACGTCCTTAAAGACGGAGCAGGAAATATTTCAGAATCCCCCCACCTTTTATCCGCATATCCTGAATACGAAATCTTATGCGGCGCAGGTGGAGACGGGCGATTTTAACATGTTCCGCTCCTTTGGAAACAGTTTTTTAATTTCGATGGGCGCTACGCTCATTGCGGTAATTCTGGCTGTACCGGCTTCCTACGGGATAGCTAAATATCGGTTTAAGGCGAGAAAGGCATTGCTGCTCTCCTTTCTGGTGACGCAGATGCTGCCGGTATCGGTGCTCTTAACGCCCATGTTTATCATGTTTAAAAACATGCATGTGTATAACACATGGGTGGCGGCAGTGCTGGCGGACGCCACCATCGGCATCCCGTTCTCGGTGCTGATACTGAAAAACTATTTTGCGTCCATACCGAAAGATCTGGAGGAGGCGGCTTATCTGGACGGGTGCAATACGTTCACCGCTTTCGTGCGGATTCTGATTCCCATAGCCAAGCCCGGCGTCATGGTCTGCGCCATCTTCTCCTTCCTGTATGCGTGGGGAGATCTGGCCTACGGGATGACCTTTATTCTGGACCAGGAGAAGCGGCCGATCACGGCGGGTATCTTTAATTTCATGGGGCAGTACGGGACGAAGTGGAGTTATCTGACGGCTTTTGCGGTGGTGACAATCATTCCTGTTGCACTGATCTTTATATTTATGCAAAAATATATCGTAAGCGGTATGACGAGCGGGGCGGTCAAAGGTTAACGCGAAAAGCGGAAGAAATAGAAAAAGGAAGGTGGACGTATGTTAGATATCAGGGACAACAAACTGGTGTACCGCTATGATGCGGAGGAGGTGTGGATTGAACCCTGGGGGTCGGATGCGCTGCGGGTGCGGGCCACGAAGGAGAGTCGGATGCCGGAGGAAGACTGGGCGTTAATCTGCAAGGGTAAGGCGGAGGCAGAACTTTCGTATACGGAACAGGGGGCGAGGATCGTCAACGGGAAGATCCGCGCCGAGATCACGAAACTTGGCAAGATTACGATGTACCATGCCGACGGGCGGCTGATTCTGGAAGAATATTGCAGGAACCGCAGGGATCTGCTGGACCCAAAGTGCAGCGCCATCGAGGTGGAGGCGAGGGAGTTTAAGCCCGTTCAGGGCGGGGATTATCACCTGACCATGCGGTTTGAATCGGTGGATAAGGAAGAGAAAATCTATGGTATGGGGCAGTACCAGCAGCCTTATCTGGACTTAAAGGGGCTTGATCTGGAGCTGGCGCACCGCAATTCGCAGGCCAGCGTGCCCTTTGCGCTCTCTTCTCTCGGGTACGGTTTCCTCTGGAACAATCCCGGTGTGGGGCGCGCGGTGTTTGGCAAAAATATCATGAGTTTTGAGGCGTATTCCACGAAAACGCTGGATTACTGGGTGACGGCGGGCAATACGCCTGCACAGATAGAGGAGGCCTATGCGGCTGTGACCGGGACGGTTCCTATGATGCCGGAGTACGGACTCGGCTTCTGGCAGTGTAAGCTCCGCTATCAGACGCAGGAGGAGCTTTTGTCGGTGGCAAGGGAATATAAGCGGAGAAATCTGCCCATCGACCTGATCGTCATTGACTTTTTCCACTGGCCGAAGCAGGGGGAGTGGAAGTTTGATCCGGCATACTGGCCCGATCCGGCGGCCATGGTGCAGGAACTTAAGGAAATGGGCATCGAGCTGATGGTTTCCATCTGGCCCACGGTGGACAAGACGTGCGGGAACTATGAGGAGATGCTGGAGAAGGGCTATCTGATCCGCACGGAGCGGGGCGTGCGCGTGGGACTGGATTTTCAAGGGGCAACCATCCACTATGACGCCACCAATCCGGAAGCAAGGGATTATGTGTGGGATAAAGCGAAGAAAAACTATTATGATCTGGGCATTAAGGTATTCTGGCTGGACGAGGCGGAGCCGGAGTACACGGCGTATGACTTTGATAACTACCGTTATTACCGGGGCACCGACTTACAGATCGGCAATATATATCCTGTGGACTATGCCAGAACGTTTTACGAGGGTATGGAGCGGGAAGGGCAGAAAAATATCGTGAACCTCCTGCGCTGTGCGTGGGCGGGCAGCCAGATATACGGTGCGCTTGTCTGGTCGGGGGACATTGCGTCCAGCTTTGAGAGTATGCGAAACCAGCTTGCGGCGGGGCTGAACATGGGACTTGCGGGGATTCCGTGGTGGACAACGGACATCGGCGGCTTTCACGGCGGCAATCCGGACGACCCTGCGTTCCGGGAGCTTTTCGCCAGATGGTTTGCGTGGGGGACGTTTTGTCCGGTGATGCGTCTGCACGGAGACAGGGAGCCGAGACAGCCGCAGGTGGGAACGACGGGAGGCGCATCCTGCTGTTCCGGCGCGGCCAACGAGGTGTGGAGCTATGGGGAAAAGGTGTATGAGATCTGCAGGAAGTATATGGAATACAGAGAGCGGATGCGTCCCTACACGAGAAGGCTAATGAAGGAGGCACATGAGAAGGGCACGCCGGTTATGAGAACGCTCTTCTATATGTACCCGGAAGACTCTGCCTGCTGGGATGTGGAGGATGAGTACATGTACGGCCCCGATGTGCTGGTGGCGCCGGTACTCTATGCGGGACAGACGAAGCGAAGCGTCTATCTGCCCGAGGGCGACAACTGGGTGGAGTTCGCTACCGGGAAAGAGTACACAGGCGGACAGCGGGTGGTGGCGGACGCGCCGCTTGACGTGATTCCGGTGTTTGTGCGGAAAAAGGCAAATAAGTAAGCGGATGGAGGACGTGGGCCAAAGAGCCTGCGTCTTTTCTGATTCATCATGAAGCGTTTTGTCAAGTGCTTTTTGTAATTGGCTATGTTATAAATTCCCTTGTTTTGTCTTTATGGGCAGTTTACAAGGGCAGATTTCAGTTGTATAATAATCGAAAATATAAAACAGGCTGTTTCCTGGCTGGAATTTACATATAATATAAGTACAAGTGAGGTGCATATAAAATGACAATAGATACAAACACCATGATTTCAATTACAGAAGCGAATCAAAATTTTTCAAAAGTAGCCAAAGTAGTTGACGAACATGGAACAGCGGTTATTCTGAAAAATAATGTGCCCAGATATCTGGTTATTGATTTCAGTAAAGCGGAAAAAGAAAAAGTTGCCAGTAATGAGGATGTATTTGCAATATC
>ERZ808037.231-NODE-231-length-59143-cov-5.342295_pt1 | contig 59143 bp, 47 predicted proteins | sample MGYA00380190_ERZ808037 | MGnify/ENA primary metagenome ERZ808037 (study PRJEB31490, sample SAMN06133399) | mouse gut metagenome | isolation source: J9 | host: mice | place: China: Chengdu | collected 2015-05 ... | reverse complement strand
GAATAAAAGCTGTCCAGAAGATGAAAGGCTGTGCGGGCATTTTTAATGGGAAGCTGGGTCAGTTCTTCGATTCTCTCCAGTCGGTAATTTAAGGTGTTGCGGTGGATACCGAGGATTTCGGAGGCATCATTTTTGCTGTAACAGGAATAAATATAAATTTTTAATGTTTCCAGATAATCGGTATTGTAGGCACGGTCATAGTTTTTTAATGTTTGTATCATGGGATGGAGAAGGTTCTCCTCCGGGATTTCGGAGGTTAGAAGATCCATCATAATATCAACGCTGTGCTCCTGATAATGGAGGACAGAAGCGGTTAATTTCTTTTTTTCATACAATTCGAGAAGGCTGTCAATTTGCCTTTTATAGATAGAGAGATGAAAAACATCGGTAAAGGTATCGCTGAAGGCGATAATAAGTTGATCAATCTCCTTAAGGCTGTCCGCAATAGAACAGAACAGCTTTTCTTTTTGTTTCCGTCCGTTCCCATCCATTAAAAGATAAAGCCGGTTCTTTTGGGGAAGTTGGAGGGTGTGGGGAAAATAATTCATCAGCCGGGTACGAATATAGTTGGAAAACATTTTGTTTTCGGTGATTTTCTGCTGCACACCAGCCAGAATGTAATGGGTATGAACAGAAAAATTGGCAAGTTCAGCCATTTGGGTGAATTCAGACTGGGAACGGATATTTTTGGATAGAAGGGCATTCATCATGGCTTCTTTCATGGTCAGAAGTTGATCGGAATTGGCACAGTGTCGGCTTATGGCGATGCTGGCCGCCTGAGCAATAATATTTACCGCTTCGATGTGCCAGTCTTCTTTGGGGATATCGCCAATTAAAAAGGCAATACTTCCCACCGTTTTCCTTTCCCTGCTGAGAAGTGCAGCATATCGGGGAGAGTGTTGATAATAGCCCCAGTCAATACAGACTGCACTTTTGGCACTGTGCAGAGTATCCCAGTGATGGTCGTCCTGGTAGGCGATAACCGCCTCGGCAATGACCTGCTGATTAATTTCGTTGCTGTCCCACTGGGTATCTCCTGTGGTAATTTTGGGATATAGGGCCAGGATAATATAGGAAGCATCAGCGATAGTTACGGGCATGTTCATAATAGAAAAAGCAGCCTTTGCTACTTCGTGAATTCCCCCGTTCTGAAGGGCAAAAAACATTTGCCGATAAATTCCATTCATTTCCATAAATTCATCCCCTTATCCCATTAAATATGGTTAGTTTATCATAAAAAAGCAATAAAGAACAGAGGATTCATTGTGCAAAATAAAAAAAATCCAAGGCGCAACTTGTCATTATGAATATGGGAAGAAGATGTATTTTTTTTGTATAATAAAAACAAATACATACACAGGAGGGCAAGAAATATGAAGTATCCACACATGTTTTCTGGTTTTGAAATTAATGGTATGCGCTTGAAAAACAGGATTGTTATGGCACCGATGGGGACGTTTTCGGAGAACAGAAATGGTTCGCCGAATGAAAAACAAATTGAGTACTATCGGGCCAGAGCAAAGGGCGGCGTGGGTATGGTTTTGTTAGAAGGGCAGTACACCACGAATAAAACCGACCCATGGATTGATTATGTGACTATTGCAGGAACGGATCAGCAGATGCAGGGCTGGGCATTGTTGGCAGAAGCCTGTCATGCAGAGGGAGCGAAAATCTGCCTTCAGTTAAGTTGCGGTCTTGGACGAAATGCATTCCCCTTCAGCGAAGATTCTATGGTTTCTGCATCAGAAGTGCCTTCATTTTATATGCCCGATAAGCTCTGCCGTGCACTGACGATTGATGAAGTTCATGATATTGTGGAGCATTATCGTATTGCGGCCCGCAATGCTATCCGGGCAGAGGCAGATGCTGTGGAAATCCATGCACATGCGGGATATATGATTGACCAGTTTATTACCCCGGCCTGGAATAAGCGTACCGATGAGTACGGCGGAAGTTTTGAAAATCGGATGCGCCTGGTAACAGAGATTTATGAGGCAATCCGTGGAGAAGTGGGGCCAAATTATCCGGTATTGATCCGTATGGCTGCTACCCATGATTTCCCGGGGGGACGTACTCTTGAGGAGAGTATCGAAATTGTAAAATATCTTGAAAAGCTGGGAATTGATGCATTTGATATTGACCTGGGCTGCTATGAGCGCAAACAGTGGATTGTTCCCTCGATTTATGCCGGAGATGCCTGCATGGTTGATTATGCGGCAAAAATCAAAGAAGTGGTAAATGTTCCTGTTCTTTCTGCCGGTACATTTACTCCGGAAACCGCAGAACAAGCACTGGCAGACGGAAAATGTGATATTGTTATGTTTGGCCGTCAGCTCATTGCTGATCCGGATATGCCGAATAAACTTTTAGAAGATCAGGAAGAAGAGGTTCGTCCATGTCTGTACTGCAATCAGATTTGTGTGGGCCGTCTGTATGAAAATCGTGTAATTTCCTGTGCGATTAATGCCCAGGCTGTGTTTGAAAAAGACTATCCGATAGTAAAGACCCAAAATCCGAAAAAAGTTGCGGTTATCGGAGGAGGCCCTGGTGGTTTGGAAGCAGCAAGAGTTGCCGCTTTGCAGGGGCATGAAGTAACCCTTTATGAAAAGTCTGATAAATTGGGCGGACAAATCTATGCAGCTTCGAAACCGGTATTTAAGAACCGTCTGGCGAAATTTATCCAGTGGCAGCAGCTGCAGGTTGAAAAGTTGGGGGTAAATGTCTGTCTGAATCATGAGATTACTGCAGAGTCACCAGAACTTGCCCGGGCAGATCGAATTATTGTCGCTATTGGTGCTGTTCCGGTTACTCCTGCGATTCCGGGAATTGACGGTGAGAAAGTTGTCGGGGTAATGGATGCCCATCTTGATCCTTCACTGATTAAGGGAAATAAGATTGTGGTGTGCGGAGGCGGTGCTTCCGGATGTGACTGTGCCCTTGAACTGGCGATGGAAGGGAAAGAAGTTACCATTATCGAAATGATGGATGAACTGGCTCCTGGAATGATTTTGGATAACCGAAATCCTCTGATGTTTAAGCTGGAAGATTATAAGGTTGAAGGGCTTACAGGAACGAAGATCACCAAGATCGATGGCGGATCGGTTTACGCTCAGGATAAAGACGGCAAAGAACTGGTAATTTCCGCAGATACGATTATCACTGCTTTTGGTATGAAGCCTCTTAAAGAAACAGCCTATGCAATTGCGGATAAATATGCTCCGATTACGGCAGTTATTGGGGATTGTACAAAGATAGGTCAGGTTGGCGAAACCGTAAGAGGCGGATTTTTCGCTGCATGGTCGATTCATTAAGTCATTAGGAAGGAAGGTAGAAAATGATTGAAAGCTGTAAGAGCCTGAGGATGCATCACAGTGCATTGTGTGTATCGGATTGGGAACGTTCAAAGAAATTTTATTGTGATGGTCTTGGATTTGAATATATGTTAGAGTTTCCCGGATTTTTCCCGGAGCAGAAAATTGCCATGCTTCGGCTTCCGCAGGGAGGTGTAATTGAGATGTTCTCCCATGGGAAAGAAGGTCTGCCCAGTGCGGATGACCGGACATTTACAGCAGGAAGTTATTTCCAGTATTGTTTTCAGGTAGAAAAGGAAGAGGATGTGGATAAGATGTATGATTACGTCCTTAATGAATTGGGAGGAACTTCTCATGTACCGCCGGCGGATTACGACATGAAGCATGATGGCACAGTAATGTCCAGAGCCTGTTTTGTCTGCGGGCCGGACGGAGAGATTCTGGAATTTATTAAGCTTCCCGATCAGTATCTGACACAGCCACAGCAAAAATAAAAGGCAGAGGAAGGGTTTGATGAAAGGATTAATTTTGGTTGAAAAGGGAAAGGTTGCACTGGGAGAACGTCCTACACCAACTCCTGGCCCCTTTGAAGCATTGATCCGGGTGACGGCTGCAGTGTCAATGCATTCTATGAAGATGTTGTTATTTCTCCGGCAGATTGGAATTCCGGGATGGAAACAAAACCTATGATTGGTTACCAGAATACCGGAGGCCGGTGGATGTTTGAACGCTATTTAAACATGCTGAAATAGGATAAGGAATTTGATCCTTCAAAGATTATCACACATATAGGTTATGGGCTTGAGAGTTTAGAAGATACACTTTGGAACAAGAAGAAACGAGAATGCTTAAAATCAGTAACTATTTTAAAGTGAGGTGCATCATGAAAGCAGCAATTTATCATGAAATCAAACATGTTTCTATTGAAGAACGGGAAAAACCAACAGCGGGTGATAAGGATGTTGTTATTCAGGTCGTAAAGGCAGGGATTTGTGGAACGGATGTTCATGCTTATCTGGCTGGGGGAGATGATGTAGGAATCCATGCAGAAAATGAGTTTGGTCATGAATTTGTCGGTATAATCTGTGAAGTTGGAAAAAATGTTGCAGATCTGCATCTGGGGGACAGGGTGACGATTTGCCCGACAGCAAGAAGACCGGAAAGCTGTGGCTTAAACTCGACGGAAATTGCAGACATGAGTGGAGCTTTTTCTGAGTATGTCTATGTGGAAAATGCGAAAAAGGATGAAAATGTTTTTCTTCTTCCGGAGAATCTGTCCTTTGATCGAGGTGTTTTGACAGAGCCTTTAAGTGTTTCTACACATGCGGTAGAGATTGCTGATTTAAAGGGTGGAGAAAAAGCGTTGGTTTATGGAGCTGGAACGATTGGCTTATGTGCTTTGGCAGCGCTTCAAGCTAAAGGAATTAAGGATATTATTATTTCCGATATTAATGAGGCTAGGCTTAATATTGCAAAAGAAATGGGCGCAACACCTTTTCATTCTGGTAAAGGCAATTTAATGGAATTTGTGAAAGAGAAGTGGGGTGTTTATCGGGGGAATTCAGGCGAAGATTGCATCAATGCAGATGTAGTTATTGACTGTGCCGGTCTTCCAATGATTATCGACGAGTTTATCGGCAATGCAAAGACCTTATCAAAGTTGATTATCGTAGCAGTTCATGGGAAGAATGTAGAAATCAGCCCCTACTGGGTTCTGGCCAAGGAAGTGACACTCAAAGGTTCCAGAGGGTACACGGCGAAGGATATTCTGACCTCCATCCATACCTTAGCACAGGAGGAATGCAAATTGGAAAAAATTATTACACAGAAGTACTGTCATAAGGATATTGGTGAAGCATTTGAACAGGCTTGTGATGGAAAAAATGCAATAAAGGTTGTAATTGAATACTGTGAACAGTAACAGTAAATGCTTTATAAGAATTTCGTAAGAAACCAGATATTGACATCTGGTTTCTTTTTTGCTATCCTATCTGTATTAAGAGTATTAGTACAGATAAAATGATTCATATAATTAAACTTTGTTTTTTCGCAGGAATACGGCTTATCTGTACTGCTCTGAAAAAAAGAACTGGGAAAGGAGGAATGTTTTACAATGATTGTTCTTGACTATAAGGATAGGCGGCCTTTGTATGAGCAGGTGGTGGAGCGGTTTAAGGAACTGATTATTAAAGGAATTTTGCCCGAGGATATGCAGATGCCTTCCGTCCGAAACCAGGCGATGCAGCTTTCCATTAATCCGAATACGATACAGCGAGCCTACAGTGAATTAGAGCGCCAGGGTTATATTTATTCGGTGAAGGGAAAGGGGAGTTTTGTGGCGAATATCGGCGGTTTTTTGGATGGGAAGAAAGAACAGTGGAGGCAGAGCATGAACAGCCTGATTTTAGAGGGCTATGCCATAGGAATTTTAAGAAAAGAGATGGAAACGATGGTGGCAGAAGGAGAGCGACAGCATGAAGGGGGGATGAGCAGACATGATTAAGGCAGAAAACCTGACGAAACGTTTTGATGATATTGTTGCCGTAGATCATATTACGGCGGAGATTAAGGAAGGCTGTGTGTTCGGCCTGATTGGGACGAACGGTTCGGGAAAGAGTACCTTTCTTCGGATGGCGAGCGGGATTTTAAAACCGGATGAAGGCTCGATTACGATTGACGGGGAGGAGATATGGGAAAATCCTTCGGTGAAGACAAGGTATTTTTATATTTCGGACGACCAGCATTTCTTTCCCAACAGCACTCCCCAAGAGTTAATGCAGTTTTACCGCTGTATCTATCCTGCTTTTGACGAGAAAAGGTTTTATTCGCTTTTGGAGAATTTCGGACTGAAAAAGGATCGGAAGATTAATACCTTTTCTAAAGGCATGAAAAAGCAGGTTTCGGTTATCTGCGGGATCTGCGCGGGAACGGATTATATTTTCTGTGACGAAACCTTTGACGGCCTGGACCCGGTGATGCGCCAGACAGTAAAGAGTCTGTTTGCAAGAGATATGGAGGAGCGGAATCTGACGCCGATTATTGCCTCCCACAATTTGCGGGAACTTGAAGATATCTGCGACCATGTGGGGCTTCTGCACCGGGGCGGAATCCTGCTTTCCCGTGAACTTGACGATATGAAATTAAATATTCACAAGATCCAGTGCGTGTTAAAACCAGGGATTACGCCAAAGGATATTGTAGAGCTGGATATCGTCAAGCAGGAGCAGGTGGGAAGCCTGTACACCCTGACGGTGCGGGGAAACCAGGAGGAGATTATGCGCTCGATGGAACTGGCTGAACCGGTATTTTATGAGTTAATTCCTTTATCCCTGGAAGAAATCTTTATCAGTGAAACGGAGGTGGCAGGTTATGACATCAAAGCACTTATACTTTAAACTTCTTCGGGAAGATGCAAAGCGGAAACTCTGGGCGGCAGCTCTTCTTGGACTGGCCTTTTTCTTCATCCTTCCCGTACCGCTGGCAATGGTGCTTCCCTCCTATCAGGTTACCGAATATGTTACCCTGGAACAGATTATTCTTCGCCGGACGAATAATGTGCGGATGATGCTCGGCTTTAATGGGGGCTATCCGATGGTGGCTGTGCTGATGTTTTTTGCTGCGGTAGTGATGGGGATTGCTACATTTTCCTATCTGCACAACAAAAAACAGATTGACTTTTACCACAGTCTGCCGGTAAAGCGCAGTCTTTGGTTTCTGGTTAATCTTTCCACCGGAGTTTTCCTTCCGGCGGCGATTTACCTTGTGGCAATCGTTCTTTCCCTGATTGTGGGCGCGGTAAACGGCGTGCTTCCCGGACTGGTTCTGAAAACGGCGGCTTCCAGCTTTTTGCTGAACATGCTTTACTATACACTGACCTATATCACCGTGGTTCTTGCCATGATGCTGACAGGGACGAAGATTGCAGCTATTTTGGGAAGTGCAGTGTTTTTCTGCTTTTTCCCGGCAGTGAGTGCGCTTAGCCGGACCTATTATCAAGCATTTTTCCAGACCTATTATTCGGGGACGCCGGATATCCTTTCCCGGACATTGCTAAAGCTTTCACCGATTGCAGCGATTGCCATGGCGATGGAAGATCTTAATCCGGTGCGGATTATCTCGGTGACAGCAGCCATTTTGCTTTTAGGAATATTTGCGTTTTTCCTTTACAAAAAGCGCCCTTCGGAGGCGGCAGGAAAAACCATGGCGTTTAATACGTCCAAAGTGATTATCAAGGTGCCGCTGGTGCTGGCGTTTGGAACAGCCGGGGCAATGTTCTTTTATTCGATTGAATCAAGCCTTGGATGGACGATTTTTGGAAATATTGTGGGTGTCGTTCTTTCGCACTGTATTATTGAAGTGATTTACTGGGGTGATTTTAAAAAGCTGTTTTCTCATGAAAAGACCCTGGCGGTGTGTTTGGCGGTATCTCTGGCTGTGCTTTTGAGTTTTTATTTTGACCTGTTTAAGTTTGACGCCTATGTACCTGAGGAAAGCCAGATTGCTTATGCTTCCGTTGATTTTAATAAGGACAGCTGGGTGTATTCCAGAAATTTTGACCCGGAGATGGGGGCTGACTCCATCCTGTATCAGGCCCGGCTGGAAGACTCTGCGGATGTACTGGCTCTGGTTAATGAAGCCCTCCGGCAGATGGAAGTTGAAGCGCGGGAAGGCGATACGGGAAGGAAGCGATTGGAGGGAGAGTATCGGCACCGATTCAGGATGGATGTGTGCTATACGCTGAAGAATCATCGAAAGGTGTATCGTTCTTATGTGCTGTATATGGACCCGGTGATGGAAACTGCGGATAGGATTTATACGGATGCAGCCTATAAACAGGCGCTGTATCCGGGGCTCTGCTTAGATGAATCCGCGGCGGGAAATATCGTTTACCGGGGATGGAATGATAATATTCAGCATTTAGACGGTAGCCAGCAGCAGTGGGAAGCCGTGCTGAAGGCGTACCAGGAAGAGATGGCGGCGATGAGTTTTTCGCGGCGGATCAGGGAAAACCCGTTTGGTGAACTGCTGTTAATCTCGAGTGAAAATATTCAAACGATAGAGAACGGGCGTGAAACGGATGATATCGAACCGGTTCATTACCAGTGGGGATGGTATGAAGGATATTATTATCCGGTTTATCCGTCCTTTGCAAAAACCATCCAGGCGTTAGAGGACTGCGGCGTGGAAATGAAGGAATTGGTTAGTGCAGAGGATGTAGAAGATATCACGATTTCCGGTTATGGGCCGTTTGACGAGGAAGATGAGGAAGATGGGGAAGGTGATTTTGCTGCGGCAGAGTGGACAAAACCTGTCTATGAAGATGATGATGACTTATTATGTCAGAAAACCTATGACCAAATCGAGGATATTGAAAAGATTCTTTCGGCATGTGTTATCGATGAAAAGGGATGGCGCAATGGTATGACCGGAATTGATGGACAGTATACTCTTGTGATTAGAGTTAAAGGAAAAGGAAGGAATCAGGTCAGCGGAAACTTTAGAATCAAAGAAGTACCGGAGTTTGTGGTCAGGGACTTTGTGTCTTTGGACAAAGAACTGAGAGAAAAATACCGAGCAGAGTAGAAATAGATGGTTACTGTGAACGTGTGAACAGTAAAAGCAGATGTATTGTTCGCGGTTTCGATGACAGGAGGAGCAAAAGCTGGTAAATGATAATTTATCTGTCAATTTTGGTGTTTTCCATAATTTGTCTTGGAAAAGTAATCTATAAAAATTATCAAAAAGGGCTGCCTTTTGAATATGGCCAAAATAAAACCGTTTACATTATGATGATATTGTGCTTAGTAATAGGGCAGTTTTTGATTACATCGGTTATAAAACGAATAATAATATTTTTAGTGTTTTTATCATTGCTTTTATTGTTCTATACGATTATCGGTTATCATAATCGGGTGAAGCATTCAGGAGAACTGTTTCTTTTCTTTCAAAAAGAAATCAGAAAAGAGAAAATATGTATATGTGTAGGTATAGGAGTATTATTCGTTGCCTTACTTATTGTCTATTTTATAGATTAGTTTCCGAATGCAGTTTTGATTCAATAGAATACATTAAAAATCTTAGGAAACCAGATGTTGACATCTGGTTTCTTTTTTGACTTGGTATATTGAAGAATAGTTAAGTTTTTAGTAAGGATTTCTGGCAGGAAATATGGTAAACTATGGATAAGAATCAAAAACATCGGTTGAATGGATAAAACGTTGGAAGCAAAATATTGAGGAGGAAATGTGATGAAGAGAAGGTTAGGGGGCTGGAAAAGATTGTTTCAGCTAAGTGTGTTTGCAGGTATATTTGCAGGTGTTGTTTTGCTGACCGGCTGCGGAAAAAAAGAGGGAGGTTCTGAGGAATTTTCAAAGGAATTGCTGCAGGATAACAAAGAGGAGATGAAGGTTATGGCGACGGAGCCGGGAGAAGGGAATAAAGAATCAGAACCTGAACCGGAGGCGGTAACGATAGCCCTGGATGATTATGATGCCTGGAGAGCGCTGCTTGAGGAAAATGCTTGTTCGGACGAATTTAACCAGGCTGTTTTGGATTTTTCTTATGAGAGTGCAAGTAAGGTTTTAGCGGGTGGGGAAGAAAACGGAAATTTCAGTCCGTTAAGCCTTTATTATGCACTGGCTCTTGCGGAATCTGGTGCAAAGGAAGAAACCGCCAAAGAGCTGTTGGGCGTTCTGGGGATGGAAGACAGCAGTGCGCTGGCCGGGGAGTGCAGAAAGCTTTACCGGCATATGTATTACTGGGAACAGAAACTGAAAGAAGAGTATAAGGAATATGGCGACGGGGATTTTCAGAGTATGGTTAAGCTGAGAAATTCCCTTTGGTTAAGCAATGCCTTTACCTTTCATCCCTCTTACCGGGAAGGGGCAGCAAGGGATTTTTATGCCTCCCTCCATTCGGTGGATTTCACGCAGCCGGAAGCGGGAGAGGCGATGGGACAGTGGATCTCCGACCAGACAAACGGTGTGCTGGCACCTTCGCTTTCTGTCGATCCAAGGACGGCCTTATCGATTATCAACACCTTATATTTTTATGGAAGCTGGGATACAAAGTTTTCGAAAGAGCGAACAAAAACAGAGGAATTTACCCTGGCGGATAAGACGAAGGTGGAGTGTCCGATGATGAACCGCGAAGAGGAAATGGGGGCATTTTACCGGGGCGACGGCTATACATTGTCTTCGCTGTATACGAATAACGGCTGTCAGATGGTTGTTCTTCTTCCGGATCGGGATCGGTCGGTGCAGGAGTTTTTGCAGTCAAAGGATGCGCTGGAAAAGAGTCTGGGGAATGTCAGGAAACCCGGGGAGGATGCGTGGACGAGCGGAAAGGTGATTTGGAAGCTGCCGAAATTTTCCTTTGGAAGCAGTTATGATTTAATAGAAAGTCTGGGAAAAATGGGGCTGGAAAGGATGTTTGATGGAGAAAAGGCGGATTTTTCCGGGATTTCCGATGAAAGCTTATGGGTATCGCAGGTTATCCAGGAGAGCCATATCGGGGTTGACGAAGAGGGGATCGAGGGCGCTGCCTATACGATGCTGGCGGTTTGCGGAGCGGGGATGCCTCAGGATAAGGAAGTCGCCGAGATGATCTGTGACCGCCCGTTTATCTACGGAATCCGGGACGGGCACAGCGGAGCCTGGCTGTTTATCGGGGTTTGTCAGAATCCGGTTTTGGATTGAAGCTAAGAAAAGATAGAAAGAAAAAAGGTTGAAAACGCAGAAAAGAAAAGAAGAATGTAAAAGAGAAAGTGAAGAAAAAATAGGATAGGGAAGGGGATAAAAGAACCATATGAGTGACAGAGAATTAATTCAAAAAGCTCTTGAAGCAAGAAAAAACGCTTATTGCCCATATTCGCATTTTCAGGTAGGGGCGGCGCTTCTGGCAGGGAATGGTCAGGTGTTTTCAGGCTGCAATATTGAAAATGCCGCCTATGGCCCATCAAACTGTGCTGAACGGACGGCATTTTTTAAGGCGGTCAGTGAAGGTGTGTATGAATTTCTGGCGATTGCGGTTGTCGGCGGATTGGAGGATGCCAAGGAACTGGATTTTTGTGCACCCTGCGGAGTCTGCCGTCAGGTGATGATGGAATTTTGCTGCCCGGAAACGTTTCGGATTCTTCTGGCAAGATCGGAGGACGAGTACCGGGAGTACCGTTTACAGGAGCTCTTGCCTATGGGGTTTGGGGCCGGGAATTTAAGAAAGGAGAATACAAAATGATTGATCTTCACCTTCACTTAGACGGTTCCCTGCCGCCTGCCCTGCTGATCAAACTGGCAGAGAAAGAGGGGGTTATCCTTCCGGGGCGGACAGAAGAGGAGTTAATTCCTTTTTTAACCGCGCCCAGGGACTGCCAGAACTTAAATGAATATCTGGAAAAGTTTTCCCTTCCTGTATCTTGTATGCAATCTGCGGCGACATTAACGGAGGCGGCAAGGGGCCTGGCGCATGAACTGGCAGTTCAGGGCTTTATCTATGCCGAAATCCGCTTTGCCCCGCAGCTTCACCAGCAAAAAGGGCTGACGCCGAAGCAGGTGATTGCGGCTGTGCTTCAGGGGCTTTGGCAGGCAGAAAGGGAAGTTCCCTTACTGAAAACAAACCTGATTCTCTGCTGTATGCGTGGTACGGACAATGAAGAAGCCAACGAAGAAACCGTCCGTCTGGTGGCAGAATTCTTAAAGGGCGGGAACACGGATCTGTCCAGCACATCGAATACTTATCATGCAAAGGTCTGCGCCGTCGATCTGGCCGGGGCGGAAGCAGTGTTTCCGACGAAGGATTTCTCCGAGCTTTTTGCCCTTGCCAGAAAGCTTGATGTGCCGTTTACCATCCACGCCGGGGAGGCGGCCGGGGCGGAAAGCATAGAAGCTGCCCTTTCTTTTGGTGCCAGGCGTTTAGGACACGGTGTACGGGTGATAGAAAGTCCCAAACTTCTGGATGAAATCATCGAAAGGCAAATTCCGCTGGAGCTGTGTATGACCAGCAACCGGCAGACAAAGGCATTGCCCGAATCGACGGTCTATCCTCTGCTTTACCTGCTTCGCAAAGGTGCCTTGGTCACGGTAAATACGGATAATATGACCGTATCCGGGACGACAATAGCCCGTGAATTTGCCGCACTTAGGGCGATGGGCATGACGGCGCAGGAGGAAAAGCAGCTTTTTGCAAATGGGATAAAAGCTGCTTTTTTGCCTGAAACCGAAAAAGAAAAATTAAGAGAAGCAATTCATGCTGTTTACTGAAAAGGAAATCATTTTACCGTGACCCCGGGCTGCGGTTTATCTCGGTTTTGGGCGGCTGAGGAACGGTGGGTGTATAACCCGGTCCTAAGCGATCGGATGGCTGTCCGGGGGCTTTCGTTCCCGGGCGGTTTCCCCGGCTTTCTTCGGAGTCTTCTCCTTCCTCATTACCTTCTTCTCCTTCACCTTCTCCCTCTCCTTCCTCCTCTTCAATAACCGTGGACATACTGTTGTGTATGGTGCAGATTCCCGGAATTCCAAATACGGAGTCGTCGGTTTCACCGGTTTCGTCCTGGGGCAGAGCAAGGCAGACTTCGGTGCGTTTTTCCGGGCAGAATTCATTCGGGCGCTGGCCGGAGGCGGAACACACGGTGACAACAACATGTTTATCACAGACTTCCGTGGGGACGGTTCCCTTGGCAAAGTACTCGGTGTAGGTTGCATTGCCGCGGGGATCGCGGTCGCAGACGCCGCCCACGGCAAGTTTTCCGGATTTTCGGCAGATCACCGACGTTTCTATACTTTCGGGAACGACAAAACCAGGGTCAGGAAGATTTTCATGAACTCGTGTCATAATGTTTCGCCATATGGTTTTATGGAAGGAGGTTCCGCCGTTATAGGAACTTCCGCCGCGCAGTTTCTGATTATTATCGCAGCCGCCCCATACGCCGGCAGTGTAGTAGGGGGTGTAGCCGACAAACCAGATATCGTTATAGGCGGTTGTTGTTCCGCTCTTTCCCGCACAGGACATATTGGGAAGGGCGGCGCTGGTGCTGGTGGAATTGACATTCACGCCGGGGCGGGAAAATTTTCGGTTGCTCTGCATGGATGCGGCCATGGCATCCGTGAGCAGAAAGGCGGTGGAATCTTTTAGTACCCGGCGTTTTCTGGTATCGTTCTGGAAAAGTACTTTTCCGTTATGATCCAAAATCTTGGTAAAAAACTGGGGTTTGATATAATTTCCGCCATTGGCTATTGCTGCAAAAGAGGACGTTAAATCCAGGTTGGTTACGCCAAGATTCAGTCCGCCCAGAGCTGTTGCCGGGTTGATATCACTGTTGCTTAACGTGGTAAGGCCCATGTTTTGTCCGTATTCTACGCCAAGCTGCGGAGAACCGGTTTCCATCATACAGCGGATGGCCACGATATTCATCGAATAAATAATTCCGTCCCGGATACTCGAATAACCAAGGTAACTTTCGCCGTACCAGTTGCGGAAGGTTTTATTCCGGATGGTATAGGGAGTGTCATAGTATACGGTTCCCAAGGTCGCACCGCAGGCATCGAGTGCAGGGGCAAAGGCGCTGATAACCTTAAAGGTGGAGCCTGGTTGTCTTGGCGTGTTGGTTGCGCGGTTTAATGTCAGGCTGGCGGTCTTTTCTCCCCGGCCTCCGCAGATGGCTTTCACTTCTCCGGTGGTGTGATCCATCAGGACAAAAGAGGTCTGTGGCTGCAGAGTTGTCTGTGCCCGTTCGGCTAATACGGTGTCGGTTTCGGTCAGGCAGTAGGCTTTATAGCGCTCGATATCGGCCATGGCTTCTTCTTCGGAAAGATAAAGCCCGTCAAAGTCATCGTGGAGTTCATTGCGGTGGAAGGCTTCCATATTTTTTTCGGAAAAATGTTCGGTCGTTCCGTCTGCATGGGTTACGGAAAGGCGGTATTCTAAGGAATACTTGGCGGTATCGTAGTTTTCTGGGTTATTGACTTCTTCATCGACAATCGCCTGGATAGCCGGGTCCTGGGTTGTGGTGATAGATAACCCGCCGCTGTAGAGGAGATTATGCGCCTGGGTTTCGCTGTAGCTCAATTGGTTTATCAGGGTGTCCATCACCTGTTCAATCAGTTCATCCGTAAAGTAGCTGTAGGGAGAAGCGGCCGTTTCCCGGGTAATTAAATCAACATTCTGGATACGGGAATAGACGTCGTCGGCAAGTGCTTCCTCCTGCTGCCGGCGGGTAATATAGCCCTGTTCCACCATGTACTGGAGAATGATTTTCCGCTTATCCGCATTATTTTCCGGGTTGGAAATGGGATTTAAGTGGGCAGGATTTTGGGTAATTCCTGCAATAACCGTACATTCGGAGAGGGTAAGATCCGAAACCTCTTTATTAAAATAACGCCTTGCCGCGACTTTTACGCCCAGGGTGTTGTTTCCCAGGTTAATGGTATTTAAGTAATCGGTGATAATCCTCTTTTTTGCCTCTTCTTCGCTTCCCGTCATCGCTGTCAGCGTTTTTTCCAGGCGAAGTGCAAGATACTGTTCCTGAAACTTTCGCTCCAGGCGGGCACCGTTGCTGGTTTCCCTGCCGCCTTCAAAGACATTGTTCTTAATCAGCTGCTGGGTTAAGGTGGAACCGCCGCCGGCGTAATCATGGGTTAAAACACCGACGACTGCACGGGCAATGGATTTCGGGTCAATGCCGTTGTGCGTCCAGAAACGGGCATCTTCGATGGCGACAAAAGCATTAATTAAATCCTTAGGCAGTTCTTCATAGGTCGCAGCCTCACGGTTTGAACCGGACATAACCAGGGTATCGGTCAGGTTTCCCTGGCTGTCATAAACCCTGGTAGCAAAGCCGCTGGGACCAAAGCTTAACGGGTCAACATCGGGGGCATTGTCAATAATGCCTTTCATTGCCCCAAAACCAATCGAACCTCCGATTAAAACAATGAATAAAAGAAGAATAAAAATAATTTTAATAATGGTTAAAAACAGCCGGCTGGCATATTTAGGACCCTTTGCATAAGATTTTTGAATTTTTTGTGTTGTTGCAGAACTTCCGTAATTATAGGATGAATTCATAAAAGCCTCCAATGCAGAGATAAAAATTATGATTCACACAGGTGTGCGCAGAATCTTTTGATTGTGGTAGTATACCAAAATTTTGCAATTAATTCAATTCATTATTAAATTTGTAAGATTATTTTTTGTTTTTGTTTGGATTTTCATTCGGATAGGATTTACATTTTTTTAAAGATTTGTTAGACTGAGAAAAAGAAAAATGATGGTGATTGTTGATGAGCTATTTGTACATGAACCATAGGGTGAGGAATAAGGGGAAAGATTATGACGGAAGTATATCGTATCTGTTATCAGGGCGGAGAGGGAGAAATTGTAGAGAAAAAGTCCCGGTTTATTGCAACGGTTCGCCCGGTGAAGACGGAAGAAGAAGCCGCGGCATTTATTGAAGAAATGCGGAAAAAATACTGGGATGCGCGGCATAACTGTTATGCTTATGTGTGCGGAGAAAAAGATCAGCAGATGAAGTGCAGTGACGACGGGGAACCCAGTCAGACCGCGGGAAGGCCGATGCTGGATGTGCTTTTGGGAGAACATATTCATGATGTCTGTGTGGTGGTAACCCGGTATTTCGGCGGGACGCTTTTAGGGACGGGCGGCCTGGTTCGGGCGTATTCCCAGGCGGTAAAGGAAGGACTGGCAGCAAGCCGGATTATGGAACTGCACCTGGGACAAAAGCTTACCGTGGAAACCGAGTATACGTCCGTGGGAAAAATACAGTATCTGGCCGGGCAGATGGGGCTGACCGTGCTGGATACGCAGTACACGGATAAGGTAGCCTTTGTTCTGCTGGTGCCGGACGAGCAGGCGGAAACGGTAAAGAATAAACTGACGGAGGCGACGAACGGAAAGGCACAGATAGAGTGTTCCGATCCGTTTTATTTTGGGGAAGACGGGAAAGATAAGGTGATTTTCTGAATTTTTCTGTGAAGTTTTCTTAAAAGTTTTCTTGAAATCCTTATTTTCTGGTGCTATACTGTAGGACGTGTCTGGTTGAATAATCATTAGAAAGCAGAATACGAGGATTAAAAGAGCAAAAATGCAGAAAAATTTAGGAAATGGAAAGAAGAGTCGGCACGTATGAGAATGAAAAGAGAAGATATAAGAAATATTGCAATTATTGCCCATGTTGACCACGGAAAGACAACGCTGGTGGATGAACTGTTAAAGCAGAGCGGTGTGTTTCGGGCGAATCAGGAAGTAGTAGAGCGGGTAATGGACTCCAACGATATTGAGCGGGAGCGGGGAATTACCATCTTAGCAAAGAACACGGCAGTATTTTACAAGGGAACAAAGATTAATATTGTGGACACACCCGGACACGCGGATTTCGGCGGTGAGGTGGAACGGGTGTTAAAGATGGTGGACGGTGTGGTTCTGGTGGTGGATGCCTATGAGGGCGCGATGCCGCAGACCCGTTTTGTGCTGCAGAAGGCGCTGGAGATGGATCTTCCGGTGATCTGCTGCATTAATAAGATTGACCGCCCTGAGGCAAGGCCGGAAGAGGTTGTGGACGAGGTTTTGGAGCTTTTAATGGATCTGGATGCTTCCGACGAGCAGCTTGACTGTCCTTTTGTCTATGCCTCGGCAAAGGCGGGATTTGCCAAGAAGGAATTAAATGACCCCGAGGAAAATATGGTTCCTCTGTTTGAAACCATTGTGGACTATATTCCGGCACCCGAGGGCGATCCGGATGCGTCAACCCAGGTTTTGATCAGCACCATCGACTATAATGAATATGTGGGCCGTATCGGTATCGGTAAGGTGGACAATGGCTTTCTTAAGGTGAACCAGGAGTGTGTTCTGGTGAATCACCACGATTCGGATAAGCATAAAAAGATTAAGATTGGAAAACTTTATGAGTTTGACGGATTAAAGAGAGTGGAGGTTTCTGAGGCGAGGATTGGGTCGATTGTGGCAATCTCGGGAATTCCGGAGATCCATATCGGTGATACGATCTGTTCCGCAGATAATCCCGATCCGATTCCCTTCCAGAAGATTTCCGAGCCTACGATTTCGATGTATTTTATGGTGAATGACAGCCCGCTGGCCGGGCAGGAGGGCAAATACATCACCTCCCGCCATATCCGCGACCGGCTTTTCAGGGAACTGAACACGGATGTAAGCCTCAGAGTGGAGGAAACGGAGTCTGCGGACTGCTTTAAGGTATCCGGGCGGGGTGAACTGCATCTTTCCGTGCTTATCGAAAATATGCGCCGTGAAGGATTTGAGTTTGCCGTGAGCAAGGCCGAGGTTATCTATAAGTACAATGAGCGCAACCAGAAGCAGGAGCCGATGGAAATTGCCTATGTGGATGTGCCGGAGGAATTCAGCGGTTCGGTTATCCAGAAACTGACCACCAGGAAGGGCGAACTGATGGGGATGTCACCCATTGCCCGGGGCTATACCCGCTTGGAGTTTACTATTCCCTCCCGCGGGCTTATCGGCTATCGCGGGGAGTTTATGACGGATACCAAGGGAAACGGGATTTTAAATACTATTTTTGACGGTTATGGGCCGTATAAGGGGGATTTGTCCTACCGTCCGACCGGGTCGCTGATTGCCTATGAGTCGGGTGAATCGATTACCTATGGACTGTTTAATGCGCAGGAGAGAGGAAGTCTGTTTATCGGGCCCGGCGTTAAGGTCTATGCCGGTATGGTGATCGGGCAGAACCCCAAGGCCGAAGATATCGAGGTCAATGTCTGCAAAACCAAGAAGCTGACGAACACACGTTCTTCCAGCGCCGACGAGGCCCTGCGCCTGGTTCCGCCCAAGGTGATGAGCTTAGAGCAGTGCCTGGAATTTATTGATACCGATGAACTTTTAGAGATTACACCGAAATCTTTAAGAATCAGGAAGAAGATTTTGGATTCGATGTTGAGGAAGAGGGCTTCGTTTAAGAATAAACAATAAAATCGCGAAAAATAACTCCCCATGCAGAGATCCGATGAAGATAGCTGACGAGGGAGTTTTTGCAATTTCTGTCCCCAATAAAAATTTTGTCGAAATTTTTTGGTATGTTTTACTTCCTTTTCTTCATATTTTGGTGTATTCTTGCATAAGATCGCTATGTGCAGCAAAAGAAAAGCTGCCCGGATTAGGCGGTAGCCAATTGAAAGGAAAGAGGAGAGAAATACAATGTCAGAAAAAATGATTGAAAACAACAAGGTAAGCGTTATTGGTAAGATTGTATCTGGGTTTACGTTCAGCCATGAGGTGTTTGGGGAAGGATTTTACATGGTCGATCTGGAGGTGAACCGCCTCAGTGAGCAGGCGGATATTATTCCCCTGATGATTTCTGAACGGCTGATTAAGGTGGAAGAGGACTATCGGGGATGCACGGTAGAGGCTGTCGGGCAGTTCCGCTCCTATAACCGCCATGAAGGGGCGAAAAATAAGCTGGTTCTTTCAGTGTTTGTGCGGGAAATTCATTTTATGGAAGAATTTACCGATTACACAAAGACGAATCAGATCTTTTTGGACGGATACATATGCAAGCTGCCGGTTTACCGGAAGACCCCGTTAGGGCGTGAAATTGCGGATCTTTTGCTGGCGGTCAACCGTCCTTACGGCAAATCGGATTATATTCCCTGCATTGCCTGGGGAAGGAATGCACGTTTTGCTTCCAGCTTCGAGGTTGGCTCCCGGGTGAAGGTATGGGGACGGGTGCAGAGCCGTGAGTATACCAAAAAACTCAGTGAAACCGAGTGTGAAAAGAGGGTGGCCTATGAAGTTTCGGTAAGCAAGCTGGAGTGCGGGGAATCCTAAATGTAAATAAATGTTTGCCAAATCGACAAATCTATGGTATGATTGGCTTCGTTGATAAAGGCAGCGGAAATTTATCCGCATGATTTAAGAGGTGCAATTCGATGAAAAACGGAACAGTTCAGGTAATCTGTGGTTCAGGAAAAGGAAAAACCAGTATGGCTCTGGGGCTTGCCATCAGTGCGCTGGCAGAGCAGAAGCGGGTAATTATGATTCAGTTTTTAAAGGGCAGTCTGGAGCCGGAGCGCATGGATGTGCTGATGCGCTTAGAGCCGGATCTTAAAGTATTCCGCTTTGAAAAATCCCCGGCCTTTTTTGAGCATCTTTCTGAAGAAGAGAAAAAAGAGGAAGAGCGGAATATTCACAACGGCCTGAATTTTGCTAAAAAGGTTATGGCTACAGGGGAATGTGATGTATTGATTCTGGATGAGATTTTGGGGATTGTTGACTGCGGAATTATGACCGCAGAGGATTTGGTGCAGAACCTAAAAGCCAGGGAAAAGGAGATGTCGGTGATTTTAACGGGCCTGGTATTTCCTTCCGGTCTGGAAAATGACGTGGATGCCATAACGACGATTCAAAGCAAGAATGTAAAGTAAACACGAGAAAGTAAAAACGAGAAAATAAAAACAAGAAATAAAAACGCGATCTTGGCATTGACAAGCAGAAAGAAACATGATAGGATAAATTGAATATTGAGGGTAGAGGTTGCGCTGATTATCAGTACACTGCCGGATGTGCCGGACACAGAGGAAAGCAGTAGAAAGGAAAAAGCGCCGAAGGATGGGAAGCCGGACTTTCCAGCCTGGGCATATGATGAATAGTCATATGACTGTCATCCGGACGGATGGAGAGCTACTGAAGAAGAACAAGAAGGATGAATGTGTTCATGATTTCGGGGCTGACCAGAGGTGTTGGCCCTGTTTTTTCGCTTTATTTTCAATGTTGAATATCTGATTATTACAGGAGGAAGAATGTATGGCAGTATTTGAAGGTGCTGGTGTGGCTCTGGTTACGCCGATGAAAGCAAACGGAGAGGTAAATTATGATAAGCTGGAAGAGATTTTAGAGGAGCAGATTGCAAAGGGGACAGACGCCATTGTTGCCTGCGGAACTACGGGAGAGGCATCCACATTGACCCATGAAGAGCATCTGGATGTTATCCGTTATACCTGCCAGGTGGTAAAAAAGAGAATCCCTGTTGTGGCAGGAACCGGTTCAAACTGCACCCAGACAGCCATTTATCTTTCCCGGGAAGCTGAGAAAGCCGGGGCTGACGGGGTGCTGGTGGTTTCGCCCTATTATAATAAAGCAACGCAGAATGGTTTGACTGCACATTTTAAGGCGGTTGCCGATTCGATTAGGATTCCGGTGATTTTATACAATATTCCGGGAAGAACGGGCGTGAATATCCAGCCGAAAACCATTGTTACCCTCTGCAGGACGGTGGAAAACATTGTGGGGGTCAAAGAGGCCAGCGGAAATTTCTCCCATATTGCTTCGCTGATGAGTATGGCGGAGGGATGTGTGGATTTATATTCAGGCAATGACGACCAGATTGTCCCGGTGCTTTCCATGGGCGGAAAAGGTGTAATTTCTGTACTTTCTAATGTTGCGCCGGCACAGACCCATGAAATCTGTGCTTCCTATTTTGCAGGGAATGTGAAAAAGAGCATGGAACTTCAGTTGGAAGCCATCCCGTTGATTACAGAGCTGTTCCGGGAAGTTAATCCGATTCCGGTGAAGGCAGCGATGAATCTGATGGGGAAGGAAGTAGGAGGTCTGCGTCCTCCGCTGAGCATTATGGAGCCGCAGAACCAGGTGCTTTTGGAAAAGGCAATGAAGGATTACGGGATTTTATAAGCGAAAATTGCGGGAAAGGATTACGGGAAAACGATATGTGGTTAAGCCCGGATTCATTATACAGGAGGTTTGGTGCAGATGATAAAGATGCTTATGCACGGCTGCAATGGGGCGATGGGGCAGGTGATTGCTCAGATCGCGGAGCAGGATCCGGAGATTACGATTGTGGCCGGCGTGGATATCCATACACAGAAAAAAAATGATTTCCCGGTGTATGCTTCGCTTGAGGAAGTGAAGGAAGATGTGGAGGTTATTGTCGATTTTGCTTCGGCAAAGGCTGTGGACGGGCTATTAGCCTTTTGCAAAACAAGGAAGGTTCCGGTTGTCTTGTGTACGACAGGGCTTAGCGAGGAACAGTTAAGTGCCGTAAAAGAGGCAGCAAAAGAAACCGCCGTTCTGCGCTCGGCAAATATGTCTTTGGGCGTGAATCTCTTATTTACCCTGGTTGCAGAGGCGGCAAAGGTGCTGGCGTCTTCCGGCTTCGATATGGAGATTGTGGAAAAGCATCACAACCAAAAGATGGATGCGCCCAGCGGGACGGCGCTTGCATTGGCAGAAGCGATGAATGGGGCGCTGGAAAATGCCTATCATTACACCTATGACCGCAGTCAGAGGAGAGAGAAGAGGGATGCGCTGGAAATCGGCATCAGTGCCGTGCGGGGCGGCTCGATTGTCGGTGAGCACGATGTGATCTTTGCCGGGAAGGACGAGGTTGTAACAATCAGCCATACAGCCTATTCAAAAGCTATTTTTGCCAAGGGTGCTGTAGCTGCGGCTAAGTTTCTGGCAGGGAAAGAGGCAGGGCGCTATACGATGGCGGATGTGATTTCGCAGTAAACTTTGCAGTAATTCCAAAAATAATAAAAATTGGTAAAAAATAGCGTATTATTTTTTCATCTTCTGAACATACTAATACGGCAAGAAAGGCTGAAAGGAGATGGAAATTATGAAAAAAGTAAGAGTTTTATTGCTCTGCATCATGGCAGTTATGCTGATGGCCTGTCTGGCAGGCTGTTCCAGCCGGAGGGATAATGATACAAACCAGAATACTTCGGCGGCTGGAAGCACTACGGCCGGGGAATCCGGTTCCGGTACGGCTGCACAGGGTACGGAAAGTACAAGACAGGACGGTACAGAAGATTCGACCAATAATTACGGTGACGACATGAACAGTACCGAGAATGAGAACGGTGCCGGGAGCACAGGAAGTACAGAAGGTGAAACCGGAGTACTTGACGGACTAATGGATGACGTAGAAGACGGCGTGGACGATATCATGGATGGTACGACAGGCACAAATTAGATACGGATAAATTTAAAAATGGAACAGGTGAAAAAGCCGCGGCAGGTAGATTGCTGCGGTTATTCGCTGTTATCTTCCAAAAGAAACAGATCACTGCTATCTCCGGATAAAAACCGCAGAATCCATTCCGGATTAGAGCCGTAATACAGGTGGGGGAATCCGGCAAGCATATTTTCAGTTACGACCATGCAGTCCCATTGCCGGGTGCTTAATGGTTTTACGGCCTTCCAGTCCTTCCCGGGGAGGGTGCTGTCCCAGTAATGAAATTCATGTCCGCGAAACATCCGGTTTCCCTGCGCATTGAATAAGGTAATATAGCCGAAGCGGGAAAGTTTATTGGTCTTAAAGCCCTTTGCGGGCAGTAAGCCAGCCATGGGATAAGAATCCGCGTTCGTCCCTTCCAGCCATTCGTGCAGGTAAAGGAAGCCCCCGCACTCTGCCAAAAACTTTATGCCGTGCCGGGAAGCGGTTTGGATTTCTTTGATCATCTCATGATTTTCGGATAATTCTTTCACAAATACTTCCGGGTATCCGCCGCCCAAGAGGATGGCAGAGATTCCGGCGCAGGGCAGGCGGTGATCGCAGAGCGGACTGAAGGGAATGAGCTCCCATCCTGCCTGCTGTAAAAGATCCAGATTGTCCTGGTAATAAAAACAAAAGGCTTCATCCCGGGCAATGGCAATCCGGCGGATGGTTTTTATGCGATTATCCGCTGTTGGAGTTTTTGGCAGCACAGATTTTGCGGAAATGATTTCTTTTTTTCTTTCGTTGGGAAGTGTTTCTTTGCTTTTTTCGGCGGGAAGTGTTTCCCTGCTTCTTTCAGTTTCGGATAATACGGATTTTTCCAGCATTGGTGCCTGATTTGCCAATTCCAGCAGCCCTTCCACATCCAGATATTCTTCCAGCCGATCTGCCCAGTGTTCGATTTTTTCCTGAAGCTTTTCCTGTTCGCCCGGCAGGGTAAGCCCTAAATGGCGGCTTTCCCAGTTGGCTTCTTCGCACACGGGAACGGCCCCATAGACGTGAATCCCAAGTTTTTCCAGACAGGGTTTTAAGCGCTCGGCCATGGCAGGAGAGGTTCGGTTAAGAATAACTCCGCGGATATGGCTGTCCGGGGTATATTCCAGAAAACCTTTGGCCAGCGCAGCTAGTGACAGGCTGCTTTTCTTTCCGTCAATCACCAGAACCACCGGTGTATCGGTGATTTTTGCAATCTCATAGGTGCTGGCGTGCACCGTATCGCCGCCGATTCCGTCATAAAAGCCCATAACGCCTTCAATAACGGCAAAGTCAGCTTTCTTCGTTTTGGTTCTATTATTTTTTCGTGTACTATTTTTTTTTGTACTATTTTTATTATCGGAAAGCACTGCCGCCTTTTCAAACAGTAAATCTTTCACCTGCTCGGGAGAAAGAAAAAAGCTGTCCAGGTTATAGCCGGGAATGCCCAGCACATAGCGGTGAAACATAGGATCGATATAGTCCGGCCCGCATTTAAAGGAGATGCAGGACAGATTTTTTCTTTGCAGAAGCTTAAGAAATCCGCAGGTAACTACCGTTTTTCCGCTTCCGCTTCCCGGAGCGGCAAAGGCTATTCTGGGAAGATTTTTTGTTTTTTTTCGGTTTGTCATGTTATTTTCACCTGTCAAAACCCTTTCTCTGCCAATTGAAAACCCTTTCTCTGCCCGTTTAAAACCCTTTCTCTGCCAGTTCCTTCACCAGCCGTACATAAAATTCCAGGACATTAAATTCCCGGTAATCTTCCCTGGTTAAATCAATCATATCCCCGTGAGAAATTCCCCGAAGATACCGGTTAGTCACCACGCCCCGGAAGTTTGTCCACTGCGCCGATTCCACCGTAACCAGGCCGTCATTTGGCGCATCGATATGCTTTAATATCCAGTAGGGTATACATAAAAGCTTGCTGGAAAATCCGTGCTTCATTAAACTTGCATAGCTTTGATAATAAACGCCCGCGGCATCGGGATAGTTTTCATTAAATACTTTGGCATAATGACAGGAAAGCTGGCGGCTTGCCTGATAGGCATTGGGTTTCGTATCCCCAAGGGCCTTAAAATAGCTGTCAATCCATCGGCAGACCATCCGGTAAATTCCATCGGGCAGCTTCATCAGCCATTCGACCAGGGCAGAACCGCGGTGCGGCGTGTTGATGGTGGTGAGCGTTGCCACAAAGGGTGCCATGGACAGGCGGCTGATCAGATACCGGGCATCTAATCCGCCCTTGGAATGGGCGATAATATTCACTTTCTTTGCCCCGGTTTCCTGGCAGATGGCAAATATATTTCTCCTTAGAATCTCGGCATTGTCCTCTACCGTCCCCCAGGCTTCCTGATGCCCGTAATAAACCTGTGCCCCGTTTCGCTTAAGTTCTCTTGGAATCCGTCCCCAGTAATTAAAATAGTGAAAATCCCGAAAGCCCACCCCATGTACAAGAAGCAGGGGATAGCATGTCTTACAGATCTGGCGTTCCACACGCACATCATCCAGGCGGATTTTGTGGAGATGATGGTCAATTTCCTGCCGTGCAAGTCCGCGCACATAGAGGGCGAGGCCGTAATTGAACAAAGGAATCCAAAGCATAGTCCAGACAATGATTCTCTTGGCAATCCTTAACCTGCGGCAGATAATACAGAGCCAAAACAGTGCCGTAAACATCCAGAAATAGCTGAAGAGAAAGGCAAGCAAGGAAATGATGGATGTCCAGTGGCGAAGCCAGCCGCCAAAATCCTGAAAAATTGAATAGGTTTTCATCTGCGAAATCATCCAAAATCCGCTGACGGGAACGAGAAGTAAAAAAACCGTGAGCATCCCGGTAAGAAAACGCAGCAGAAATAAATGCAGCCGGGAGGCAGATTCCCTTGCGGATTCTAAGGCTTTTTCCATGTTTTCCTGTTTCATCGTATTCGCCTTTCGTATCCGTTTTTTATATTCACCATTTACCGTTAAGCCTTCTCCTCATCTTCAATCAGCCGCATCCCCGCCGTTTCTGTCACAGGGAGAGAAAAGACGATGGCCCGCGCCTCGCTTTCCAGCCCGGCCTGTTCCATAATCGCCTTCATAATGGCATTTTTCCCTTCCCGCCGCGTCACCATAAAAATCATTTCCTTTTCGACGGCAATGGAAACGCCCAGGAATTTTTCTGCCTTCTCTGCCCCGGTTCCCTTGGCATGGATAACCGTTCCTCCCGGTGCATGGGCCTTACGCGCTGCATCCATAATTAAATCGGTATAGCCCTGATTGGCAATGACCACAAGGAGTTCGTATTTTGTTTCTTTCAATGTGCTTTCCTCCCCTTTCTTAAATTCCCGCCCTTCGGTGAGATAAAGAAGCTGCTTCTTTCCGCCGATACTGCTTAAGGGCACGATAAAGGCAATCCCGCTTCCGGGAATATCAATCTTAATCTGTTTTTGTAAAGCACTTTTAATGTGCTTCCATTCTGTATCGGTGATAAAAGCAAAGAGAATCGCCTTTTCTGCCGCTTCCAGGCCAAACGCATCCAAAACCTCCGAGGCAGCAGTTCCCTCGCCGTAGGTCAGCAGCGTGACATTTACGCCGTATTCCCGGTAAAAGGCCAGAAACCGCCGTGTCTGGTTTCGATCGCTGATGGTTGCCATCATATATAATTCACTCATAAAAACCTCGCTGTCTATGTAATCGTGTTACAGTTCAATAATTGCATCCTCCTCCAGCATATCCAGTGACAGTACCGGGCTTTCCAGGGATACCGATTTTTTGCGCTGTTTTTCTAAAAGCTTTGCGCCGAGTCCCATAATCTGAATGGTGATCAGCGGTGTCATGGCAACCATGGCAACCACGCCGAACGCATCCGTGACCATGTTGCCGCCCAGAGCCGTACACGCCCCCTGCGCCAGAGGAAGGAGAAAGGCAGCCGTCATCGGGCCGGAAGCCACGCCGCCGGAGTCAAAGGCAATCGCCGTGTAGAGTTTGGGGACAAAAAAGGAGGTGCCCAGAGCCACGGCATAGCCGGGAATTAAAAACCACAGAACGGAAATCCCCGTGATTACCCGAACCATAGCAAGGCCAAGGGAAATCGCCACGCCGATAGAAAGTCCTGCGCCCATGGCATTGGCAGAAATGGCTCCGTCGGTAATCTGTTCAACCTGTTTATTCAGCACGTAAACGGCAGGCTCGGCCCTGACGATAAAATAGCCCATAATCATGGCAACCGGAACTAAAATTACCGGATGTCCCTGGCTTGCCAGCACCTGTCCAAGATAATTTCCCGCGGGCATAAAGCCGACATTTGCCCCGGTTAAGAATAAAACCAGTCCCACATAGGTATAGGCAAGGCCGACTAAAATCTTACGCATTTTTCTTCTGGAAAGCTTGAGCATAAGGAACTGGAAAAGCATAAAAAACGTAAAAATCGGAAGGAGGGAAATACAGATTTCCTTCATATATTCGGGAAGTCCGTGGGTAAACAAGGCCCAGAGCTGCCTTGAGTTTTCCACCTCCAAAAGCGGTGTTTCAATCACCAGTGCGTCCTGGGGATTAAAAATCATGCTCAGCACCATAACCGCTAAAATCGGCCCGACCGAACAGAGGGAAACCAGGCCGAAGCTGTCGTCGGCAGCATGGCGGTCACTTCGGATTGCCGATACACCCACGCCCAGAGCCATAATAAAAGGAACGGTCATCGGGCCTGTGGTCACGCCGCCGGAGTCAAAGGCAATGCTTAAAAAATCCCCGGGAATAAACATGGCCAAAATAAATACAGCGGCATAGAATACCAGGAGAAGTGTTGTCAGCGGAACGGAAAAAAGCATACGCAAAAGAGCCAGCATTAAAAACAGCCCCACGCCCACAGCAACCGATAAAATCAGGGTCATACTGGGTACGGCAGGAACCTGTCCGGCAAGTACCTGTAAATCCGGTTCCGAGATAGTAACGATAAATCCCAGCAGAAAAGAGAGGAAAATAATCATTGCCAGATTGCGGCTTTTCGTCAGACAGGAGCCGACCCGCTCCCCCATCGGCGTCATGGACATCTCCGCGCCCAGGGTAAAAAACATCATTCCTGTTAAAATAAGTACAGCGCCCATAAGAAAACAGAGCAGGATGCTCGGAGAAACGGGGGCAATACTAAAGCACAGGATAAGTACAATTCCAATAATCGGCAGGACGGCCTGTACCGCTTCCTGCCATTTCTCTTTTAATTTTTTTTTGATTCCCAAGGTTGTCTAAGATCCTTTCTTGATGTCTGCATGCACACAAAACATTATTTACTAACAAGTATAATACAGAACAGTTACCTAGGCAATGAGGAAAAATGTTACAAAATTGTTAGTGTTTTCTTACACGCTCTGAGGTAAATTTCTGCATGGACTGAAGAAAGCCGGAAAAAATTGTTTTTTTTGAAAATTAATTTTAAAAATGATATTTTTTTCACAAATAGATTGAAAAAATTTTCCACCTGTTGTAAGATTAGAGATGGAACTGCTGACGGATATTTGGAACAAATATCTCAAAAAATAGTTTAACGACTTTTTAAAGGAGGAAAAGGAGTTTAATGAAGAAAACAGGAAAGAAATTTCTCGCTGCTGCCTTAGCTGCAGCAATGCTTGTTTCCATGGCTGGCTGCGGCAATTCGGCACAGGAGGCAGCTACCGAAACGACAACGGCAGAAGCCGCTGCCTCAGCAGAAGCAACAGAGGCAACAACCGCAGCAGAGGAAACAACCGCAGAGGAAACCCAGGCGGAAGCTGAAGTACCGGCAGAGCAGATGCAGGCAGACATTGTTGTTATCGGAGCCGGCGGTGCGGGGATGACCGCTGCTATTCAGGCTGTTCAGGACGGCGCAACCGATGTAATCATCCTTGAGAAGATGCCGGTTACCGGTGGAAACACCACCCGTTCGACCGGCGGTTTAAATGCAGCAGGAACCAAGTACCAGGCAGCAGAGGGCATTGAGGATTCCGTGGAGCTTTTTGTGGAAGATACCATGAAGGGCGGCAAGGAATTAAACGACAAGGAACTGGTAACGGTAATGGCAGAAAATTCCAGCGCAGCCGTGGACTGGGTGAATGAAATCGGCGGTGATTTAAGCGTAGTCGGCATGTTCGGCGGCGCAAGCGTAAAGCGTATCCATCGCCCGAGTGATACCTCCGCGGTGGGACCGATGCTGGTTAAGGCATTGAATGCAAAGCTTGACGAGTTAAAGGTTCCTGTTCTTTTAGAAACAAAGGCAACCAAGATCCTGGTAAACGACAAGGGTGCGGTATGCGGTGTTGTTGCCGAGGACAAGGACGGAAAAGAGATGACCATCAGCTGTACAGCCGTGATTCTGGCAACCGGCGGCTTCGGCGCAAATTCCGAGATGGTGGTTTCCTATAAGTCCGATTTGGAGGGCTTTTGCACCACCAACCATCCGGGGGCAACCGGCGACGGCATTGAAATGGTAAAAGAACTGGGCGCAGCCTTTGTCGATATGGAGCAGATCCAGACCCATCCTACCGTAAACCCGGATACAACCACCATGTATACTGAGGGTGTCCGCGGCAACGGTGCGATTCTGGTCAATAAAGAGGGCAAGCGTTTTGTCAATGAACTGGAAACCCGTGACGTGGTATCCGCAGCGATTCTTGAACAGACCGACGGCACCTGCTACCTGCTGTTTGACGAGGCTGTTCGGGAGAGCTTAAAGGCGATTGAAGGTTATATCAGCGCAGGAATTGTCGAAGAAGGCGAAACACCGGAAGAACTTGCCGAAAAGATTGGCATGGACGGCGCAGCACTTGCCGAAACCTTAAAAGCCTACGGTGAAGCCCAGAAAGCAGGCAAGGATGAGGAATTCGGTCGTGACAGCATGGAGCTTCCCTTAGATCAGCCTAAATACTACGCAGCCCTGTGTGCTCCGGCAATCCATCACACCATGGGCGGTGTAAAAATTAATGCAAACACCGAAGTTGTAAAAGAAGACGGAAGTGTAATTCCCGGTCTGTATGCAGCAGGAGAGATCACCGGCGGCGTTCACGGTGCAAACCGTCTGGGCGGAAATGCCGTGTCTGATATTGTTGTCTTTGGCAGGATTGCCGGAACACAGGCAGAGGATTATGTTGCGGCTAACGGCGGACACACCGAAGCAGAGATTACCGTTAAAAACGATGAAGAAGCCGTGCCGGAGGTGGAAGGAAACTATAAGGACGGAACTTACGAAGGAAGCGGCAAGGGTAATAATGGCGATATTAAGGTTGAGGTTGTTGTCGAAGACGGAAATATCATTTCTGTAGAATTAAAAGAGCACACCGAAACCGAAGGCATTTATGAGGCCGCAGAAAAAGGCGTAGTCGCAGAGATGATTAAAAAGCAGACCTTCGATGTCGATGCGGTATCCGGCGCAACGAATACCAGCAACGGTATAAAGGATGCGGTGAAGGATGCTTTGAGCAAGGCAGAATAACAAGGTGGACAGGCTGTTTATTCGGCAGCAGTAAGGAAAGGAAAAACCGGGGCTTTTTTAAAGAGTTCCGGTTTTTTTATCGTGTTTTAACCAGGTGCTTAACACTTTTTTAAACGCTTTTTTACCGGAATTAAGAATTGTAATTAAGTGGAAAGCATGTTATACTTGAAAAGAAATAATGATAGGTTTAAAAATAGTCCGAAACGCTTTGACTTAAAAGGAAATTTTGGGGTTTATTGGGGATTTTTAAATTAAGAGGTTCTATAAAATAAGAAAACTTGGAGGAAATTATGGGAAAGATTGATCCGAATGAACATTTTTCTGCACCGTGTACCTGTACGGAAAATGAAAAAGAAGAAAAAACACAAAGTCTGGTAGCGCTCCCGAGGACAATCCATTTGGTTCCTATGGATCGGATCGCGGGTTTTGATGTGCGTCCCGGATTTTATGAGATTAACGGGGCGACGGCAATCCCCGGCGGTGTAAATTTTACTGTCTATTCTCATGGGGCAACTTCCATTGAGCTTCTTCTTTTCCACCGCGAGGAGGACACACCTTTTGCTGTTCTGCCGTTTCCCAAGCATTACCGCATTGGCAATGTCTATTCGATGATTGTTTTTAAGCTGGAAATCGGCGCGTTCGAGTATGCTTACCGGGTGGATGGTCCCTATAATCCGAAAAAGGGGCTTATTTTTGACAAAAACAGGTATCTCCTTGACCCCTATGCCAAAGCCGTAACCGGGCAGAGCCAGTGGGGGGAATCTTCGCCGCATGAGCAGCACTATAAGGCAAGGGTGGTCAAGGATGATTTTGACTGGGGGACGACTCCGCAGCCGCTTCTGCCAATGGAGGATTTAATTATCTATGAGCTGCATGTGCGGGGATTTACCAAGCATGAATCTTCCGGAGTGTTCCACCCGGGAACCTTTGCCGGGCTGATGGAAAAGCTTCCGTACCTGCTGGAACTGGGGGTAAATGTTGTAGAATTAATGCCTATTTTTGAATTTGATGAGATGCTGGACTACCGGGAGATAGACGGAGAAAAGCTTTACAATTACTGGGGCTACAACACTGTCAGCTTCTTTGCGCCAAACACCAGCTACACCGCCAGCAAGGAGTATAACCGGGAGGGAAATGAACTCAAGCATCTGATTCAGGTCTTTAACCAGCACGGGATAGAGGTCTACCTGGATGTTGTGTTCAACCACACTGCCGAGGGAAACGAGCAGGGACCGTTCTTTTCCTTTAAAGGCTTTGACAATAATATCTACTACCTGCTGACCCCGGACGGAAGTTACTATAATTTCAGCGGCTGCGGCAATTCCTTAAACTGCAATCATCCCATTGTCCATCAGATGATTTTAAACTGCCTGCGCTACTGGGTGACGACCTATCATGTCAATGGCTTCCGCTTTGATTTGGCATCGATTCTGGGGCGGAACGAGGACGGCTCACCGATGAATAAGCCGCCGCTTCTGCAGTCCCTGGCATTTGATCCGATTTTAGGCGATGTCAAGCTGATTGCCGAAGCCTGGGATGCCGCAGGGATGTATCAGGTGGGAACCTTCCCCTCCTGGAACCGCTGGGCAGAGTGGAACGGGCGTTACCGCGACGATATGCGCCGCTATTTAAAGGGGGACGGGGGCATGGCACAGACTGCCGCGCTCAGGCTTGTTGGCTCAAGGGATATTTATGAGGTCAGCACCCGAAAGAATGCTTCCGTAAACTTTATTACCTGTCATGACGGCTTTACCCTGTACGATTTATTTTCGTACAATAACAAGCATAACGAAAAAAACGGCTGGAAAAATACCGACGGTGCAAACGATAACAATAGCTGGAACTGCGGCGCAGAGGGAGATACCGATAACCCGGAAATCCTTGCCCTGCGCAAACGGATGATCCGCAATGCATTTGCTCTCTTAATGTGCAGCCGCGGAATTCCCATGTTCCTTGCCGGCGATGAATTCTGCAACACGCAGTTTGGCAATAATAATGCCTACTGCCAGGACAACATTACTTCCTGGCTGGACTGGAACCGTCTGGAAGAAAACAGGGACATCTTTAATTTCTTTAAGAAAATGATTGATTTTCGCAAGAAGCACCGTATCCTTCGTACCAATATCAGCGACGGTGCCTGTGGTCTTCCGGATGTAAGCTTTCACGGCGTAAAGCCCTGGAGAGGACAGTTTGCTGCCCACGAGCACTATGTAGGCGTTATGTTTGCCGGACAGGAAAAAGACAAAGAGCCGGATATTGTCTATATTGCCTCCAATGCCTACTGGGAAAAACTGGATATTCTTCTTCCCGACCTGCCGCCGTCCATGGTATGGGAACTGGCAGCCGATACCTGGGAGGATGAGCAAAATCCAAAAGAGGAAAAGGTGCTGAATTCCTCACACCTGTTCGTCCATGAGCGAAGTGTAACTGTACTTATTGCAAAAAGCATCCGTTCTTAAATCGAAGGATGAAATCATGGATTATGTGTAAAATAAAAAAGGAGCTGGGACTTGTGTCCTGGCTCTTTTTTGATTCATAAGAAAATGCGTCCGGCAGGGCACAGAGGCAGAATAGAATTGCCATTTTTATCCAATTTTTGTACACATTGTATAAAATTACTTAAAATGTATCGTATAATCCATGTATAGTTTGTGCAAAAATAACATGCTATAATTTGTCTAAAGGTGAGTAAACGTTTACAAGATACTTCAAGGAGAAATAGAAATGAAACCCAAGCAGATTACCATTAGAGATGTTGCAAAAGCAGCTGGCGTTTCGGTAGCGACGGTTTCCAGGGCATTAAATGGTCTTGGAGGGATTGGCGATGAAACGAGAGAGCATGTATTAAAGGTTTGCGAACAGATGGCTTATGTTCCCAACACCCTGGCAAGGGGGCTGGTGATGCAGCACACGCAGACCCTGGGGATTGTGATGCCGGATATTACCAGTCCGTTTTATTCCAGGCTGATGGTTCTGGCTGCGCAGGAAGCCAAACGGTACGGCTATCAGGTGCTTTTGTGCAACAGTTTCCGGGATTATGAAACGGAAATCGATTACTTTAAGTTACTGATCGGGAATCAGGTAGAAGGAATTCTGTTTTTTCCGGTGGGGGATTTAAGTTCTAAAAATTTGTACCAGTTTCTGCGGTACATCCCCATAGTTGCGCTAAACGAGATGCCTGAATTTAGTCCGATACCTTATGTGTGCTGTGACGAAAGGGCAGGAGGTCGCATGGCTGTAGATTATCTTTTGGACTGCGGCTGCAAATCCCTGGTTTTTGTCGGACTGAAAGAGGACAGACTTGCCCATCGTTACCGAATGGAAAGTTTTCTTAAAGGGACGAACCGGGATGGGATATTTGCCGAGGTGCTTGAGAATGGGGAGAGCTACAAGAGCAGCTTTGAGCGGGGTTACGGACAGTTCAGCGAATTTCTTGAGGAGAGCGGAAAACTGCCGGATGGCGTAGTGGCAGTCAGTGATGCCACAGCAAATGGTGTAATTAAAGCCTGCATGGAACGAAAAATTTCCATACCCGAACAGATTTCTCTGATTGGCTTTGATAATATTAACGGTGATTTGCCCCGAATTGAGCTTACTACGGTTGCCGTATCACAGCTTCGTCTGCTTAGACAGGCACTTGATCTTTTAATTAAGGTAAAGGAGAAGGGAAAACTGTCATCGGAGCAAAGCAGGATAAGGCTTTGCCCGGAACTGTTTGAGAGGGGGTCATGCAGTCGGGAAAAAAATAAGTAAAAATAAGAATTTAGGAAAAGATAACCTTGAGGGAAAAGATGGTCTTGAGAAAAAGATAAGCTTGAAGAAAAAAGACCGTCTTTGGGAAAGGATAACCTTGAGGGAGAGAAAGGGGGTTATGGAATGGTTGATTTAACGAAAAAACCATTTTATTTAAGCGAAACTGATATTTCCTGGGTGGAAGAAACCATTCGCTCCATGTCGCCGGAGGAAAAGATTGGTCAGCTTTTTATTATGCTGGACAGGAAAAAAGACCGCGAGGAAACAAAGAAGATTTTTTCGCGCTTCCACATCGGCGGATGCCGTTATAGTAACGAGCCGGCAGAGCAGATTTATGAGCAGAACCGTTTCTACCAGGAAAACAGTAAGATTCCGCTGCTGATTGCCTGTAATTGCGACAGCGGGGGGAGCGGTGCCTGCTCGGACGGGACGCATATCGCCACGGCAGCTGCCTGCGGTGCTGCAAATGATGAGGAAACTGCCTACAATACCGGCTATGTCAGCGGACAGGAAGGGACGGCAGTGGGCTGCAACTGGGATTTTGGTCCGGTCTGTGACATCCTTTATAACTGGCGCAACACCATTATCAACACAAGGGCATATGGAAGTGATCCGGTGGAAGTGGCAAGGAATGCAAAAGCCTATATCCGCGGGGTAAGGAAAAGCCCGATGGCTGTGTGCTGCAAGCATTTTCCGGGGGATGGTGTGGAGGAACTGGATCAGCATCTGGTTATGGGAATCAATTCATTAAGCTGTAAGGAGTGGGACGATTCTTTTGGCTGGGTGTATAAGCAGATGATTGATGAGGGAATCGAAAGCATTATGGCTGGGCACATTGCCCTGCCTGCCTATTCTAAAAAGCTTTGTCCCGGGATTGCCGATAAGGATATACGTCCCGCAACTTTAGCAAAGGAGCTTCTAACCGGGCTTTTAAGGGAAAAACTTGGGTTTAACGGGCTTATTCTCACCGATGCCTCCCATATGGCAGGGATGACCAGTGCTCTGCCCAGAAGACGTCAGGTTCCCGAGGCGATTGCTGCGGGATGCGATATGTTCCTGTTTTTTAATGATATTGAGGAAGATTTTAACTATATGATGGATGGCTGGAAAAGCAAAATCATTACCGATGAGCGCCTTGACGATGCACTTCACCGGATTCTGGGCTTGAAGGCTTCGTTAAAGCTTCATGAGAAAAAGGAGAGAGGGGAGCTGGTTTTGCCAAAGGAAGCCCTGTCTGTGGTTGGATGCAAAAAGCATCTTGCAATGGCTGCCCAGGCAGCAAAAAGGAGCATTACGCTCGTCAAGGACACGGCAAAAAACCTTCCGGTTTCTCCAAAGACCCATCCCCGCGTTTGTGCGTTTGTGATCAGCGCCCCGCCGATTTCCCGCAAAAACCGTCCTGATCCGATAAAGGAAGTGGTGAGGGAGGAGATGGAAAAGCGCGGCTATCAGGTACACGTTCATGACAGCTATTATGACCGGGTGCTTCATGACGGCTTTACTAAGGAGGCAGAGCTTTCTTCGGTGGTGATCGGCAAAGTGGAAGAATTTAAAAAGAAGTATGATGCCGTGTTTGTATTTATAAATATGAAGGGCTATGCCCAGGAAAATAACGTGCGTTTAAGCTGGTCGATCGGTCATTCGGTGGAAATTCCCTGGTATGTAAAGGAATTGCCGACCGTGTTTATTTCTCTGAATTATACGAATCACCTTCTGGATGTTCCAATGGCAGAAACGTTTATTAATGCCTATGCGCCGACCCGGGAAATTATACGGCGGACACTGCAGAAAATAGAGGGAGAGGAAGCTTTTGAAGGGAAATTTGATGAGAATGTATTTTGCGGGCGCTGGGATACGCGGCTGTAAATAAACCTCAGGGCTTTTGTTTTATAACTTGTTTAAGCCTTGAAAGGAATGGTGAACAATATGAACAAAAAATCGTCAAGGGCTGCAAGAAAAGAGTTTCTTGTGGGAATGGGCTTTATCCTGCCCAGTCTGCTGGGATTTCTGGTATTTACCTTTATTCCGGTGATTATTTCCTTTGTATTAAGCTTTTCCAACTGGAATTTTATGCAGGGCTGGGGAGCGATTAAGTTTAATGGATTGAGCAATTATTTTCGGCTTTTTTCCGACGAGTGGTTTCTCAATTCCTATAAAAATAATATTCTTTTTACCGCGGTAACGGTGCCGGTGCTTATCGGGCTTGGTCTGGTTATGGCAAGTATTATTAATAAATATATCTATGGCGGCGCTGCTGTGCGAACCATGATTTTTATTCCTTATATTGCCAGTGTGGTCGCTGTATGTACGGTGTGGATGGTGCTTTTGCAGCCCAGTTACGGTCCGGTGAACCAGGCGCTGAAAGCCTTTGGTGTGGAGAACCCTCCGGGATGGCTGGCAGACTTTAAGTGGTCATTGCCTTCGATTATGATTATTTATATCTGGCAGCAGGTGGGGTATTATTCCATTGTGTTTCTGGCTGGCTTAAAGGGGCTTCCGGAGGATGTGTACGAAGCGGCAAAGGTGGACGGAGCTTCACCTGTTCGGCAGTTTTTCTCCATAACCATTCCTCTGATTTCACCGACCACCTTTTTCCTGACCATTATGGGGATTATTGGTTCCTTTAAGGTATTTGACCAGATCAGCGTTCTGACCCAGGGCGGACCGGGAAGCTCGAGTTCCGTTATGGCTTACTATGTGTACCGGACGGCGTTTGACTATTTTGATATGGGCTATGCCAATACACTTGCCTGGGCTTTGTTCGTTCTGGTATTTTTGGTAACACTGATTCAGTGGAAGCTACAGGACAGGTTTGAAAATGAATAGGGGGCAGCAGAGGTGAAGAAAAAATGGAATGGGACAAAGATTGTGCTGACGGTGATTTTCTGGGTAATCGGTTTAAGTATGCTGGTTCCCCTGCTTTGGATGATTTCCACAGCCTGCAAGATGGAGGCGGATGTGTTTAACTTCCCCATCCAGTGGATTCCGCCCCGCTGGAACTTAAAAGAAAATATGAAGGAGGTATGGGGAGGAACCTATAATTTCGGGCTTTACTATCTGAACTCCATTAAGGTAACGGTTGGAGCAACCATCCTTCAGGTGTTTGTTTCGGCACTGGGTGCTTACGGATTTTCCAAGGTACATTTTAAGGGCAGAGATAAAATCTTTCTGGCTTACCTTGCCACAATGATGATTCCGCCCCAGGTTACGATTGTTTCACAGTTTATTATTACCCGGGAGATTGGGCTTTATAATTCCCACACAGGGCTTGTGCTGATGCTTGCATTCAGTGTGTACGGCGTGTTTCTTCTCAGGCAGGCAATGCTTGCCATCCCGGAATCCCTGTCCGAGTCGGCAAAGATTGACGGAGCCGGGCATGTAACGATATTCTTCCAGATTATCCTGCCCATGGTAAAGCCGTCCCTGGCTACCCTGGCGACGTTAAAGTTTGTATGGACATGGAACGATTACCAGACCCCGCTGGTTTTCTTAAACAGCCGCGAACTGTATACAATCCAGTTGGGCATGAAGCAGTTTGCATCCGAATCGGGGAGCTATTATTCCCTGATTATGGCAGCAGCCGTGTCTGCCATCCTTCCTCTGATTATCGTCTTTTTGTTCTGCCAGCGTTTTGTTGTGGACGGAATTGCCACGGGAGCGGTGAAAGGATAGGGAATAGGAAACAGAAAAAGCACAAAACAGATAAAGTAAAAAACAGAAATCACAAAAAGGAGGATTTTTCCATGAAAAAAAGAAAAGTATTTGCAACGCTCCTGGCAGCAGTCAGTGCAGCATCTCTGCTGACCGGCTGCGGAGGGGGAAATAACAAGACAAACACCGAAACCCAGGCAGATGTATCCGGTGATAACAGCGGTGCGGGGAATTCGGCAGAAGCTTCTGGCGATAAGGTGAATCTGCGTTTTGTATCCTGGCTGACCGCTTATCAGGATTTGGATAAGAAGGTGGCAGAAGCTTATATGGCAGAGCATCCCAATGTGACGGTAACTTTTGATTATTACGGCGATATGACGGCAACCGAGTACTATAAAAAGGTGGATTTAATGGTTATGGGCGGCGAGGAAATGGATATTTTAATGACCTCTGCTTTCCCGGAACATGCGCAGAGAGCCGGTTCCGGCGCTTACCTGACGCTGGAAGAATATTTTGAAAAGGAAGGGATAAAGCCGGAGGATGCCTATGCCTTTGTTTCCAGGGTAAACGGCACAATGTACGGGATTCCCGGCGATTTGAAATCCTGGTTTATCCTGATAAATAAAAATTATCTGGACGAGGCTGGGCTTCCTGTTCCGGAACTTGACTGGACGTGGGAGGATTACCGCGAATATGCCAATAAAATGACACAGGGTGACGGCGCAGCGAAGCGCTATGGTTCCTATTTCCATTCCTGGGATCATTACGACTACATGGGCATGTGGTCAAATTACCCCGACAACCCGATGTTTAATGCAGATTTAACCGCAGTAAACTTTGATCATCCAATGTTTAAGGAATGGCTGCAGTTCCGCTACGATATGGAAAATACGGATAAGTGCCAGGTTCCCTTTGCGGATGTCAAGTCGATGAATATGAATTACCGGGATAAGTTTTTCAACGGTCAGATTGCCATGCTCCCCATCGGAAGCTTTATCGTGCCGGAACTTGATGACCAGGACAAATATCCGCATGAGTTTGTAACGACCTTTGCGCCGATTCCTGCATGGAAGGATGCAGAGCCGGGAACGACCTATACCGAGTCCCATTTCTATTCCATCAGCAAGACCTCGAAGCATCCGCAGGAAGCCTTTGATTTCATTCGTTTTTATACCACCGAGGGAATGAGAATCCGCGGCATCAGCGTATCGGCAGAAAAAGGCATAGATAAGATGGAATTTATGGAAATGCAGATCGATGAGCCTAAATATGTGGATATGGAAGCATTGGACAAGGTGATGAACAATCCCGCATGGAAGGACAATGTTTATCAGAATGTTCCCCCATACAATAAGGAAATGTCCCAGTTGATGGTCGACGAGTGTTCCAAGTTCCTTTTGGGAACCGATTCTCTGGACAATACCATCGCATCCCTGGTAAAGAACGGCACACAGATGATGAAGGATAAGGCTGGAAATTAACAGGGAAAGATTAGACTGGAGATTAACAGGAAAAGAATAGAGAAAAAAAGGTGCACTGGCTTGTGCATCCGGGAAGAATTCGGGGAAGGGCAGGCTTTGACCCTTCCCTAAATTCTGCCAAAAGAATGGAGGACAGGATGATTTATCCAAAAATAACTAAGAGCCGTATGGTATTTGACTTAAATGGAATCTGGGATTTTCGTTTCCTGGAGGAAGGGGAGGAATACGGCGGAAAAAACCAGGAAGGGGAGGAGTTTCTTCCCATGCCGGTTCCGTCTTCTTATAACGATATTTACCCGGGAAGGGATTTTGCCGACCATGTGGGAAATATGCTGTATACGCGAACCTTCACCGTGACCGGGGAGATGCTGAAAAACCGTCTTTTTCTCCGGTTTGCCAGCGTCACCCATTATGCAGAAGTCTGGCTGAACGGAAGTCTTTTAGGAGAGCATAAGGGCGGCTTTTTGCCCTTTGCGTTTGAAATTACTAAAGCGGTTCATCCGGGAGAGAATGATTTGGCAGTTGTGGTCAATAACATCGTGGATTATACCACGCTTCCTACAGGCAGCATTGTCCGCCGGAAATTTCCGGGGCTTGAAGACGAGGTGCAGAATTTTCCCCATTTTGATTTCTATAATTATTCCGGGATCATGCGTCCTGTCTGCCTGTACACCACACCCTCTGCTTATCTGGAAGATATTTCCATTTACGGAAAGATGGACGGAAGTTTTTACTGGAAAATTAAGGCAAGGGGCGAGGGAAGTCTGCAGATCCGCATTAAAAATCCCAAAGGGCAGGAGGTCTATATATCCGAAAAGTTTAGGACGGATGCATTGGGGGTTCTTTCAGGTGAGGGACGGGTGGAAAACGTGCAGCTCTGGGACTGTAAACATCCCTGGCTGTATCAGCTGGAGGCTGTGTTTGCGGGCGAGGACAGAAACGCTGATGTCTGTCAGGAAAGCTTTGGTTTCCGCGAGGTACATATCCGCAGCTGCCGTCTGTATCTGAATGGGGAGCCGGTTTACTTAAAGGGATTTGGAAAGCATGAGGATTCCCCTGTACGCGGGCGGGGATTTGATTTGGTCTATGCGGTAAGGGATATTGCCCTCCTTAAATGGACAGGGGCAAATTCCTTCCGCACCAGCCACTATCCTTATGCGGAGGAAATGCTTCAGCTCTGCGACCGTGAGGGGATTCTGCTTATCGATGAAGCGCCTGCAGTGGGGCTGCACACCGGGTTTAGTGCAACGGGAATGTTGGGAGGAACACCGAAAAATACCTGGGAAACCTTAAAAACCGCAGAACACCACCGCGAGGTTTTAAAGGACATGGTGGAGAGGGACAAGAATCATCCCAGTGTCATTGCCTGGAGTGTGGCAAATGAACCGGCAAGCGAGGAGGAGGGGGCAAGGGAATATTTTTCTCCTCTTGTGGATCTGGTTAAGGAACTTGACCCACAGAAACGACCGGTGACCATTGTAACCTACGAAGGTTCCAGCCCGGAAAGCTGCAAGGTCGCCGAATTATGCGATATTTTAGTGCTGAACCGTTACCGCGGCTGGTATGACACCGAGGGGAATTTAAAAGGAGCAGCCGCTTTGCTGCGGGATGAACTGGAGAGGTTTCATCTTCGCTGTCCGGATAAGCCGATTATGCTGGGGGAATACGGCGCGGATACCATTGCCGGCTTTCACGATGTGAATGCAAGGCTGTTTTCCGAGGAGTACCAGGCAGAATTTATCAAGGCTTATGGGGAAGTTTTTGACGCTCTGCCCTATATTACGGGGGAGCATATATGGAATTTTGCGGATTTTGCTACGGCTGAAAATATCCGCCGGGTTGACGGAAATAAAAAGGGAGTATTTACCAGGGACAGAAAGCCCAAGCTGGCTGCCCATGTTCTGCGGGAGCGCTGGAAGGGGCAGGAGAAAGGACAAAACGACGATGGGGATTGCAGTATTGGATGTCGGAACTTCAAGCATGCGGGGGATTCTCTATAACGATAAGGGGCAGAAACGATTTACCAGGCAGATTTCCTATTCTCCGCTTTATCTGGGAGAAGGACGGGTGGAGCAGGAACCGGCAGTGTGGGATACTGCCATGACACAGGCAATGCGTGCCTGCGCGCAGAAGGCAGAGGAAGAAAAAGAAGATATTAAAGCCATTGCCCTGACTGCACAGCGCTCCTCGCTTATTCTGATGGGCGAGGACGGAAAGCCCCTGGGAAATGCGGTGATGTGGCAGGACAGGCGAAACCTTGGGCTGCTTGACGAGCTTATGCCTTACCAGGAGCGGATAGCAGAGCTTACGGGAAGCCGTCCCAATACCGTGTTTTCGGGTCCTAAGATGCTGTGGATGAAGAAAAATGAGCCTGAGCGCTACCAAAAGGCAGTACATCTGGCAGTTATCCCGGATTTTTTAATCTACCAGATGACCGGGATATGGGTGACGGACGCAACCTATGCCAGCCGTTCCCTTTTAATGAACCTTTATACCCGGCAGTGGGATGAAGAATTGCTTGCCCTGTTTCAGATAGAAAAGGAAAAGCTTTCGGTGATTATCCAGCCGGGAACGATTGCCGGGACGGTGAGCCGGGATTGGTCAGAGAAAACAGGAATCAGGCAGGGAACACCCGTTGTCAGTGCCGGAGGGGATCAGCAGTGCGCTGCCCTGGGCATGGGCGTGCTGCAGACGGGAAGCCTTGAGGTTTCCGTGGGAACCGGTGCCTTTGTCCTGGCAGCTTCGGCAGAGGTTCCAAAAGGGCTTAGGGCAGATGTGATTTGCAATGCATCGGCAATTCCGGGGGAATATATTCTGGAGTCAAGTATTCCCGCCTGTGCCTCCGTGTTTAACTGGATACTGCGCCTGTGCTACGGGCTTAACGAGGAAAACCGGGAATCGGTGTATTGTCTGGTCAACCAGGAAATGGAACAGTCATTATTAAAGGCGGAGGTGCCCATCGTGCTTCCCTTCTTTCAGGGAAGGGGAACGCCGGACTGGAACAGCAGTGCCAGAGGCTGTATCCAGCAGCTCAGTCTGGGAACCGGGCGGGGTGATCTGGCAAGGGCGGTTTTTGAAGGGCTGGCGTGTGAACTTGCCCTGAATATGGATGTCCTGGAGGGATATACTGACCGTGGGGAGTATTTGCATCTTTGCGGCGGGCTGGCAAACAGCCTGGTATTCTGCCGGATACTGTCCGGAATCTGCAATCGGCAGGTTCGTGTTTATCCGGACAATGAGGCAACGGCGATTGGCGCTTTTGTTTCGGCAGCGGTTGCCCTGGGGCTGTACACCGATTATCGGTCAGCATATGCGCAGGCAAGAAGCGGGCAGCCGGCAAAGGAAATTCAGGCAGAGCAGGGAATGATGAAAAATTATCACGGCAAGAAAGAACAGTACCAGGAACTATATCAGGCAATTTATAAAGCAGACAGGAGGAAGGACCGATGAGTAAAATCTTTGATGGCTTTACAAAAAAAAAGAATTTTCTGGTATGCATTGATTCCGACGGCTGTGCCATGGATACCATGAACAGCAAGCATTTTTATTGTTTTGGACCATGCATGATTGAGGAGTGGGAGCTTACACCCTGGAAGGACGAGGTGCAGAGGCGATGGAACGAGGTAAACCTGTACACGATGACCAGGGGGATTAACCGCTTTAAGGGGCTGGCAATGCTTTTAAACGAGGTTGACCGGACGTATAAAAGCATTGAAGGAATTGAGGAGTTTTCTGCCTGGGCAGATAAGGCAAGGGAGCTGTCGAATGCCAGCCTGTCCAAAACGATGGAAAAGAGCAGCAGCACGATATTTAAGAAAGCCCTGGCATGGTCGGTGAAGGTAAATCAAATGGTGGAAAAGCTGCCGGAGTGTGAAAAAAAGCCTTTTGGCGGCGTGGCAGAAGGGCTTTGGGCAATCCACCAGAAGGCGGATGTAGCCATCGTATCTTCGGCAAACCAGGATGCCATTGAAAAGGAATGGAAGGCACATAATCTTTTGCAGCACACGGATATTCTTCTGTCGCAGGACTGCGGAAGCAAGGCGTACTGCATCGGACGGCTGTTAGAAAAGGGCTATCTCAAAAAACAGGTTTTAATGGTCGGGGACGCGCCCGGGGATTGGGACGCTGCCAGTGCAAACGGCGTTTTATATTTCCCGATTCTGGTAAAAAAGGAATCCAGTTCATGGAACCGGCTGCTGACCGAGGGGCTGGAGAAATTTATCGACGGCACCTACCAAGGCGCATACCAGCAGGAGCAGATCGAGGAATTTGAGAGGAACCTGCAGTGAACGATGGCGGGAAACGGTATGTTAGAGGCTGTGAAAATTGATGGCAGGAAATTGTTTGTGAAAACTGGTGGAAATCATGGAAAGTTTGTAAAAGCTGGTGGAAATCATGGAAAGAAACAGTTGGAGAAAACCTGCGGTGAAAAGATAGTAGAAAACCATATGCTATTAGGAAGGGGAGAAAGGGAAATGTACAGTATTCATAAAAATCCCATTGGAATTTATGAAAAGGCATTGCCCAAGGCATTTACCTGGGAGGAAAAATTCCGGGCAGCAAAGAGGGCAGGATTTGATTACATGGAATTGTCCGTCGACGAGTCGGATGAACGGCTGGCAAGGCTTGACTGGAGCGATGAGGAGATTGAAACACTTCGCACAGTTATGCGGTTTACCGGGATTAGTTTTCCCACCATGTGTTTAAGCGGGCATCGGAAATATCCGTTTGGAAGCAAAGACCCTGCGGTCAGGAAAAGGGCAATGGAGATTATGGAAAAGGCAATTCGTCTGTCCGTAAAGCTGGGTATCCGCTGTATCCAGCTGGCAGCCTACGATGTCTACTATGAAGAATCCGACGAAGAAACAAAGGCGTTCTTTCTTGCGGGAATGAGAGAGGCAGTTGCCATGGCTTCCCGGGCTGGTGTAATTCTGGCACTGGAAATTATGGATACAAAGTTTGTGGGAACGATTGTCCGTGCCCTGCACTATCTGCGCGAAATCCCGTCGCCCTATTTTAAAATTTATCCGGATATGGGAAATTTAAGCAATTTCAGCAATGATGTAACCGCTGAATTTGAAATCGGTCTGGCAGAAACGGTGGCAATCCATGTAAAGGAAACGAAGCCGGGCGTGTTTAAGGAGGTTCCCTTTGGCGAAGGGGAAGTGAAATTTGCGGAGATTTTTGCTAAACTCAAGGAGCTGAATTACCAGGGGATGTTTCTGGTGGAAATGTGGGCAGATAACCATGCCTGCCAGACCGTGGAAGAAGCCGCAGCGGTGATTGGCAGTGCCTATCGTTTTGTTACCGGAAAAATGAAAGAAGCGGGGATGGAGGTGTAGGAAAACATGAAAAAAGAGATAATGGCAGAGCTGGAAAAATGTTATTCCATAGCGCCGCTGATGTATCAGGGAAAGCAGCATTTTCTGGTTGCTGCGGAAAAAAAGGATCGGTGTATTTTATTTGACGCAGAGGGAAAGGAAAAGGCAACCATATGGGAAGAACCGGGAGGCACCATGAGCATGGTTCAGGTTCCCGGAACGGACGGGGTATTTTTGGCAACCCATCAGTTTTATTCGCCCAATGATTCCAAAGAGGCAAAAATCATCCTTGCCGCGCCGGATAAAGAAGGAAGCTGGTCGGTTAAGACACTGGTCGAACTGCCGTTTGTTCACCGCTTTGACCTTTTAACTGCCGGCGGGAAAACCTATTTGATTGCCTGTACCCTGAAATCCGGGCATGCGCACAAGGACGACTGGTCGCAGCCGGGAAAGGTGTACGCGGCAGAGCTTCCCGGCGATTTATCCGGTGTTGATAAAGAGCATCCCCTGGAGCTTAAAGTGATCAAAGAAGGGCTGCTGAAAAATCATGGCTATTATCGTGTGACGGAGGGCAATGCGGTTTCGGCTCTGGTGTGCAGCGAAAACGGCGTTTTCCGGTTCTATCCGCCAAAGGAAGCAGAAAAGGCATGGCATGTGGAGCAGCTTTTGGACACCCCGGCAAGTGATGCGGTGCTGTTTGACTTAAATGGGGACGGCGAAAATGAACTGGTGGTGCTTTCCCCCTTCCACGGCGATGAGGCAGCCATTTATCAAAAGATCGAAGGGCATTATCAGAAGGTGTACCAATATCCGGAAAAGGCAGAATTTCTTCATGCTGTCTGGGCAGGAAAACTGGCAGGAAAGCCCGTTGTCTTCCTTGGTCACCGCAGGGGTGCCCGAAGATTGTTTGTTCTTTTCTGGACAGGAAGCAGCTACAGCTTTAAGACCATCGACGACGACTGCGGCGCGGCAAATGTCTGTGGATATTCCTGGGAAGGAAAGGATAGGCTTATTGCCGCGAACCGGGAAATCAACCAGATTGCCCGCTACAGCTTTGAAGACGGGGATATTGAGGAGGGGTTATGTTTGAAGAATTAAAAGAACGGGTTTACCGTGCCAATATGGAACTTCCAAAGTATGGGCTGGTTACCTTTACCTGGGGGAATGTCAGCGAGATAGACAGAAAAAGCGGATATTTTGCCATTAAGCCCAGCGGTGTGGATTATGATCGGCTGAACCCGGAGGATATGGTCATTATGGATCTTCTGGGAAATAAGATAGAGGGCAGATACAATCCATCCTCGGATACTGCCACCCATATCGAACTGTATAAGGCATTTGCAGGGATTGGCGGGGTGGTGCACACCCATTCACCCTGGGCAACCAGCTGGGCACAGGCAGGAAGGGGGATTCCCTGCTATGGAACCACCCATGCCGATTATATTTACGGGGAAGTTCCCTGCGTAAGATGTCTGCACGGCAGGGAATTTGATGCGTATGAAAAAAATACCGGGCGTCTGATCGCGGAGGCATTTGCCGACAGGGACTATCAAGCGGTTCCTGCCGTACTCTGCAAAAGCCATGGACCGTTTGCCTGGGGAAAGGATGGCTTTGAGGCAGTACATAATGCGGTTGTTTTGGAAGAAGTCGCTAAGATGGCAGCAAGATGCGAGATTCTCTCGCCGCAGATAAAGCCTGCCCCCCAGGAATTGCAGGATAAGCATTACTACCGCAAGCATGGAGCAAATGCTTATTACGGGCAGAAAAATTAAAGATAAAAGCGCAGAAGGAAGCTGATGCGTGTTCGGGGAAAATCGATGGATGTTCAAAGAAATTGATGAATGTTTCCAGAAAAACGTGAATGTTCAAAGAAATTGATGAATATTCAGAGGAAGATCTGGACAAAAGCTGTGATGATAGGAGAAGAAAAGATGAGTAAAGTGGATACAATAACAAGAGAAAGCTGGATTATGAGTACCTTTCCGGAGTGGGGAACCTGGCTGGTAGAAGATATTGAAAACGAAAAGGTTTTACCGGGCAATGTGGCAATGTGGTGGCTGGGGTGCACCGGCATATGGTTTAAGACGCCGGAAGATGCGAATATTACCATTGATTTATGGTGCGGAAACGGAAAGCGCACCCATGGCGACGGGAAAATGAAGCCGGGGCATCAGATGGCAAATATGTGCGGCGGTCGGGCAATGCAGCCGAATTTAAGGAATGTGCCGTTTGTTATCGACCCCTTTGCCTTTAAGCAGGTGGATGCTGTGCTGGCTACCCATTATCATCAGGATCATATGTCGGCGGAGTGGGCAGCCCATGTTCTGCAGAGCGGCATGACCACGACGGACGAGGAGGGAATGGAAGTTCCGGTTCCCTTTATCGGACCGCAGAAATCGGTAGATACCTGGGTTGGATGGGGCGTTCCCAGGGAGCGCTGCCGGGTGGTGCATCCGGGGGATGTGATAAAGATTAAGGATATGGAAATCGTTTGTCTGGATTCCTTTGACCGCACCTGCATTGTAACCACGGATAAGACCGGAGAGGATCGCGAGGATCTGACCGGGATCTGCCCGACGGATATGGATGAAAAGGCAGTGAATTATCTGGTGAAAACACCGGGCGGAAATATTTATCATTCCGGGGATTCGCATTTTTCCATTTACTTTGCAAAGCACGGCAAGGATCATGCGGTTGATGTAGCTTTTGGTTCCTTTGGGGAAAATCCTGTTGGAATGCAGGACAAGATGACCTCGATTGATATTCTGCGCATGGCAGAGAACCTGCGCTGCAAGGTTGTTGTCCCGATTCACTGGGATGTGTGGACGAATTTCCAGGCGGACTGTGAGGAAATCCGGCTGCTGTACGACTTTAAAAAGGACAGGAACGAATATCGGTTCCATCCGTTCTTCTGGCAGGTAGGCGGAAAGTATGTTTATCCGCAGGATAAGGACAAGATGTATTACCATCACCGCCGTGGATTTGAGGATTGCTTTGCGGCAGCACAGAATATTCCTTTCCGTTCCTGCTTATAGGTGAACCGTCAGGGTATGAAGGACAGTTCTGTACCCGATTAGGGGAGCATAAAATTTGGTAAAAGAATAAACTCTGATCCCGCAGGTTAGGATTTGCGGGGTCAGAGTTTTTTTCTGGAAAGAAAATCAGAAAGTGGCTTGAAAAAGGTCTGTGTTCGAGTTATACTAAAAACGGATTTCGACAGTTTTTGACAAGGAGGGTGGAGTATGATAGGATCGTGGAGAGTTAAGGTGCTCAGTGGGGTATCTGTCCTTGCCATTGCAGGTATGAGTGCTGCTGTTTCCGGCGCAGAACAAAATAAAACCCAGCAGACGGCAGTGCAGGGAGAAACCCTGACGGAAATGACAAGTACGGGTGCAGCCGAAGAAATTCAGCTATCGAATAAAGACGATACAGCCGGGGAAAGTGCTTCCCTGGATAATATAGCTATTGCAAGCGAAACTAAGGAAGATAAAACCGGGGGTATTTCCCGGGAAAGCAGTACGGCAGAGGGTGCTTCTCAGGAAAGCAGTACGACAGAGGGTGCCCAGGAAAACGGTACAGCAGAAGGTGCTTCCCAGGAGGATAAAAAAAATTCGGAAAAAGCCCGGGGGAAGAAACTGGCTGCTGTGATTACGGAAGAAGACATTGATGCATACTTTGATCAGACGGTGTTTACCGGTGATTCGGTTATGGTTGGTTTCCGCAATTATGCCATGCACAGGGCAAACACTTATCTGGGGCGGATTCAGTTTCTGGCATCGGGAAGTTTTTCCGTTCATAACGCACTCTGGCCAGTGACCAACCCCAAAAGTGTTCATCCGCTCTATCAGGGAAAAAAGATGCCTGTGTGGGAATCCGTCGGCATAATTAAGCCTAAAAGGATATTTTTGTTTTTTGGTCTGAATGATATGAATATGGGGCCGATAGAGAGCACCTGCGCATGCTACAGTCAGGTTATTGAAAATATTAAGGCGGCCAGCCCGGATACGGAAATCCATATCATCAGCATGACCTACACTGTGCGGGGCAAGGGAAAAGGAAACCTGACCAACACCAATATTCGTGTATTTAATGAGCTGTTAAAGCAGATGGCACGGGAATCCGGATGGGGATTTGTGGATCTGGCACCTGCCCTGGCAGATGCCAACGGGGATCTTGTGCCGGCATACTGCAGCGATAATTATGTGCACCAGACAAATGCAGCCTATGATGTGTGGTCGGTTGTTCTGCGCGATTATGCCCGTTCGCAGCTTGACGGCTCCTCGGAGTTTTTTGTCGGGGAGAAAGAGCCGGAATATGTGGAGGCAGCAGGCTTTGGCGAAAACTGGCCGGATACCGAGAAAGAAACCGAGCCTTCCGAGAGAAAGGAAATTTTTGGAACTTCGATAAATCCATAGGGGACAGAAGGAATTTTTGCTGACTGAAAATTTAAGATGAAAAGGAGAATTTAAGATGAAAAAATTAAAATATATTCAAAAAGGCGCCTGCATTGGCGCTGCTGTTTTGATGTTGGGTGCCTGCGGGCAGAGTGATAAGCCGGATGCCGTATCTACAGAAGCCGTTGTGGAAACAACCGCAGAAGGGGATCTTTCACAGGGAACGGAAACATCCGCAGAAGAAGAAACGACCACAGAAGCTTTGGAAACGGAAGATTCTAAGGAAGATGCCCCGGAAAAGGAAACCTTGGAAGAAGAAAATTCGGAAACGGAAGATGCGAAAGAAGATGCTTCCAAAGAGGAAAATGCAGAAGATAAAGAGGGAGATTCCAGCGAAAATAAGGATAACAAGGAGGATGAATCGGCAGACGCATCTGAGGAATCCGGGGAAGAAACCGCAAAAGCCGAAGAAACACCGGCGCCTGTCCAGGGAAATGCAAAGAGTGTGCAGGATATTTATACGGAAATTACCCAGGCAGTTTCGTTAAACTCCCCCATGCTTGTTCCCAATGATTTTATTATGAATTATTATGGGATTGATGTAAGTACATTGGACGAATATGTATTTTCCATGTCCGAAGCAGCGATTTCTGCGGAAACCGTGGTGATTTTAAAGGCAAAGGATGCCGCAGCTACCGAGGCATTGCGTGCTTCTCTGCAGACGGTGATTGATCAGAAGCGTTCCGAGATGGAAAATTATCTTCCGGATCAGTTCCAGATTGTTGACCGAAGCTCGGTGCAGGTGAAAGGGAACTATGTGTATCTGGTTATCTCTGAGCAGGCAGATACCATCAGCCAGATTATCCAGGCGGATCTTCCGTAGGATGGGGGAAAACGATGGTCTTTAGCAGTATTCCCTTTGTATTTTTCTTTTTGCCTTTGTGTCTTATTTTATATTACGGCACATCATTTTTGCCATGTCCGGGAAGGCGTTTGGATGTCCAGACACCTTCTGAACGTGGCAAATTTCCTGTACAGGAGCAAGCTGCCCGGGGCCGATCCCGGCGTTCGCCTGCTTATGGAAGAAGCTGTTTTCACGGTGAAGGGGCGATTGCCCTGAAAAACGCAATTCTTCTGGTGTTCAGCCTTGTGTTTTATGCCTGGGGAGAGCCGGTCTATATTTTGCTGATGCTTTTTGCATCGGCAGTGGACTATGTGAACGGGCTTTTGATGAACCGCTTTGGAAGCACGAAGGGACTTCGCCGGTGCTTTCTGTTCTGTTCGGTGCTGATCAATCTTTCCGTGCTGGCATTTTTTAAGTATGCGGATTTTGCCGTGCGCACAGTGAACGGGCTTTTGGGAACATCGTTTCCTATGCTGAATATCGGGCTTCCCATCGGTATCAGTTTTTTTACCTTCCAGACCATGAGCTATATTATTGATCTTTATAAAAGGCAAGTTCCGGTGGAGAAGAATTACTTCACTTATCTGACCTATGTATCGATGTTTCCGCAGCTGGTTGCAGGGCCGATTGTCCGTTTTTCCACAGTCAATGAGGAGCTTCACCGCCGCCGCATCGGCTTGGAGGGCTTTCGGGAAGGGCTGCTCCGCTTTATGCAGGGCTTGTTTAAAAAAGTATTGCTTGCAAATCAGGTAGGGGCACTCTGGGAGGAAATCCGTATTCTGGAGGCAGGGCAGGCTTCGGTGGTCGTGTGCTGGCTTGGGGCGGCGGCATTTACCCTGCAACTCTATTTTGATTTCAGCGCCTACAGCGATATGGCGATTGGTATGGGATGGATGCTGGGTTTCCATTTCCCGGAAAACTTTAATTATCCATTGAGTGCCGTGTCAATTACGGATTTCTGGCGGCGCTGGCATATTTCTCTGTCCACCTGGTTTCGGGATTATATCTACATTCCTCTGGGCGGCAACCGAAAGGGAATTCTTTGCCATCTGCGGAATATGATGATTGTCTGGTTTTTAACCGGGCTGTGGCACGGGGCAGCATGGAATTTTGTGCTGTGGGGGCTGTACTATGGAGTACTTCTGGTATTGGAAAAATACCTCTGGGGAAAAGCCCTGGAAAAGCTTCCGGGAATTTTCCGCCATGCCTACACCCTTCTGATTGTTGTGGTTGGATTTGTTATCTTTGTGTTTGATGATACGGCACAGCTTGTTTCTTATGCCAGGGCAATGACGGGAGGGTTAAACAATCCTCTCTGGGGAACGGAATGTCTTTGGTATCTGTACAATTACGGGGCTGTGCTGTTCTCTGCGGTAATCCTTGCCTTTCCCGTGTATCCGTGGCTGAAAAAGCGGTGGGAAGGCGCAGGCAAAAAAGGAAGGCTTCTGGTGTCGATTGCCGGGCTGTTTGGCTATCTGGGGCTGTTCCTTTTAACAACGGCATACCTGGTGAATGATACCTATAACCCGTTTTTATATTTCCGCTTTTAAACAATATTTATTGAATGAGGGACGATGAATTTATGAAGGCAGCAACCATACGCACAAAAACGGCAGCATTGCTGACGATGGGTGTACTGGCACTTTCTACAGGATTTTTGCTTTTGGATAAACAGGAGTTTTCTGAACATGAAAACCGATATCTGGAAAAATTTCCTGAAATAAGCTGGGAGAGGATAGAGAGTGGGGAATATATGAAAGACTTAAATTCCTACCTCTGCGATCATTTCCCGCTCAGGGACTTCTTTATCGGGATGAAGTCGAAGGCAGAAATCGCTGTGGGGAAGCGGGAGATTAACCAGGTTTTTATTGCCGGGGACGGTTATTTGATTGAAAACTATAAGAAGCCGGAGAATACAGAGCAGATTGCCGGGATTTTTAAGGCATTTGGGGAAAAAGAAGACGTTTCCCAGGCAGAAATCCGGCTGATGCTTGTTCCCACGGCAAGCTATATTTATCGGGAGAAGCTTCCGGCTTTTGCCCGGATGGAAAGCCAGATGGAAACGGCAAGGCAGATTTATAAGGAATCCGGGCTGCCCTTTATCGACTGCAGCGAGGAACTTGCTGCCCATAAGGAGGAACAGCCGCTTTATTACCGAACAGACCATCACTGGACGACCTACGGTGCTTACATCGGTTATCTGGCTTACTGCCGGGAGATGGGACTGGAGCCGGTAAAGCTTGAGGAGTTGGAGGCAGAAACGGTTACGGAGGATTTTAAGGGGACGATTTATTCCAAGGTCAACGACTACACCCGCCCGGGAGAGCCGATAACGATTTATAAAAACCCTGCGGATCAGCTGACGGTTTACTATGAAGACACAAAGGAAACGACCGACAGCCTGTATAACCTTGATTATACCAGGCAGAAGGATAAATATTCCCTGTTTTTAAATAATCTCCACCCTTTGATTGAAATAACCAACGAAACGGCATCCACGGACAGGGAATTAGTGATTGTCAAAGACAGCTATGCAAACTCGATGGTGCCCTTTCTGACCCGTCATTTTAAGAAAATTTATGTATTTGATACCCGCTATTATAAATGGGGACCTTCCGGCTTTGTCCGGGAACATCCTGGGGTAACGGATATTTTAATTCTTTACAATATGAATACATTGGATACGGATTTGGGCGTGCGGGGGATTTTCTGATTGATTGGGAAAATCCCCTGATTTTATGGAGAATCGGAGAAGTTCTGAAAAAACAATACATAAAAAATCCCTAAGTTTGTTTATAAAACCTAGGGATTTTTTCACACACACATCCACATCCTTATAAAAAAGGAAACAGGGGAAGAGGGGCTCGAACCCCCATCTACGGTTTTGGAGACCGCTGCTCTACCATTGAACTATTCCCCTGTAGCGTTTTTTCAACGCCTGATTATAATACCACAGAACGAAAGGGCTGTCAATCCTTTTTGATAAAAAACCCTGCATCTGGCAAAGTAAAAAAAAACGGGAAATTTGTCTGATTTTTGGAGAAAATAGACAAAGAAGATCGGGGGATTATCCTTTTTTACTAAGAAAGTTTTGTGAATATAGTCAAAAAGATGGACAGAAAAAACTTGAAAGAAATCTCCGGTTTTGTTATAATCGTAGAAAATGGTTTTTATATTTCTATTCTTTTATTTTTAATTCTTTTAAGGGGGCTTTTATATGGCTAAGAAGGGTAATATTATTGTAGGTCAGTCTGGAGGGCCGACATCGGTGATTAATTCCAGTTTGGCAGGTGTTTATAAGACGGCAAAGGAGAGAGGATTTCATAAGGTTTACGGTATGCTTCATGGAATTCAGGGATTTTTAGATGAGCAGTATGTGGACCTTTCCACGCAGATTCATTCGGATATGGATATTGAGCTCTTAAAGAGAACCCCTTCTGCATTTTTAGGCTCCTGCCGCTACAAACTGCCGGAGATTCACGAGAATCCGGAGATTTACGAGAAGATTTTCTCGATTTTGGATAAGCTGAATATTGAAGTGTTTATTTATATCGGCGGCAATGATTCCATGGATACGATTAAGAAGCTTTCGGACTATGCGATCGTCCGCGGGCACCGCCAGAAGTTTTTGGGCGTTCCCAAGACGATTGATAACGATCTTGCGCTTACTGACCATACGCCGGGCTTTGGAAGTGCGGCAAAGTACATTGCTACTTCGACGAAGGAACTTATCCGCGATGCCCTGGGCCTGACCTATAATAAGGACATGGTTACTGTGGTTGAGGTAATGGGACGCAATGCCGGATGGCTGACCGGTGCGACGGCTCTGGCAAAGACCGAGGAATGCGACGGCCCGGATTTGATTTATCTGCCGGAGGTTGCTTTTGATGTCGATAAGTTCTTAAAGAAGGTACAGGACTTATTAAAGAAGAAAAAATCGGTGGTTGTCGCTGTTTCGGAAGGCATTAAGCTTGAAGACGGCCGTTATGTGTGCGAACTTTCCGGCGGTCCGGATTATGTGGATGCCTTTGGGCACAAGCAGCTTCAGGGTACAGCCGCTTACCTTGCCGGGCTTATCCAGAATGAAATCGGCTGCAAGACCAGAAGTATTGAGTTTTCCACCCTGCAGAGAAGTGCTTCCCACATGGCTTCCCGTGTTGATATTAATGAAGCCTTTATGGTAGGCGGTGCCGCAGTAAAGGCAGCGGACGAGGGCGATACCGGAAAGATGGTGGTTATCGACCGTGTAGCTGATGATCCGTATATGAGCGCAGCAGGAATTTACGATGTGCATAAGATTGCCAATAATGAGAAGCTGGTTCCGAGATCCTGGCTGAATAAAGAGGGCAATTATGTTACCGATGAATTTTTAAACTATATCGAACCTCTGATTCAGGGCGATTATCAGCCATTTATGGTTAATGGTCTTCCGCAGCATCTTGTTTTGAAAAATAAATAAAATTTATTTGTTTTGACTGTAGGAAATCGGATACAGTGTGCGAGGAAAAGGTAAAATGATGGAGAAAATCTCTGTTGTTTTACCTTTTTTTTCCGGTTTTTTAAAATCTGACGAATGTACAGGGAAAGATGTAAAGAAAAAGAACAAAAATGGTAAGAAAAATTTCAAAAAATTTCCAGTTGATAAATTGACATTTCAGGGAAAAAGTGCTATAACTAGGTCAACACACAAAATAAACCACATTTTACAAGAAAAGGAGAGAATTACCATGAAACAGAAAAAAATTAGGCTGACAACCATTAATGATGCGATGGAGTTCGTAAAGCGGGCTTCCCGGTGTGATTTTGACATTGATGTATTTTATAACCGTGTAGTTATCGATGCCAAGTCCCTGTTAGGTGTGCTGAGCCTGGATTTAACGAGGGTGCTTACCGTATCGATGAACGGCAGAGATGCAGAGTTTGAGAGTTACCTGGACGAGTTGAAAATTGCTGCTTAGCAGAGTGCAGGCGTGCAGCAGAATAAGATGATGATGAGAAAATACCTTTTGATTTGGAATTGGAGAATCGAAAGGTATTTTTTTTGGATATTTTGGGTCAGATGCTTTTTAGGGATACGGATTGTTACTGTTCACATGTTCACAGCAACAGGCAAAAATCCATGAAAATCGCCTTCGTCGATGGGATTTTTGCTCACTGGCTCAGTTTAACCTACGGTCAGCGCAGCAAGTGCGCAGACCTATGTAAACAGTAACTACGGATTGCATTATTGTACAGGAAATGGTATAGTGGGGGAAGGATAAGAACATATGGTCTGGAGGTGAAGCTGTGGATGAAGAAAATAAACCATATGAAGCAAAACACTATGAAATTCGCCTGTCCGTAAGGGAACTGGTGGAATTTGTCCTGCGCAGCGGCGATATCGACAGCAGACAGGCCGCCGGAGGAAAGAAGGAAGCCATGCAGGAGGGAAGCCGCCTTCACCGGAAGATTCAGCGGCGGATGGGGGCGTCCTACCAGGCCGAAGTGGCGATGAAGCATACCGTGGAAGAAGAACATTTCCGGCTTTTGATTGAAGGCCGTGCCGACGGGGTGATGGAGGAAAACAGCGGATGGGCCATTGATGAGATTAAATGCATGTACATGGATATTTCCCGGCTGGAAGCCCCTGTTCCCGTCCATCTGGCCCAGGCGATGTGCTACGCCTATTTTTTGTGTTTGACTAAGGAACTTTCCTCTGTGGGGGTGCAGCTGACGTACTGCCAGATAGAAACCGAAGAAATCCGGCGGTTTCGGGAGGAAAAGACGGCGCAGGAATTAAAAAACTGGTTTGCAGACCTAACCGGTAAATATAAACAATGGGCGGATTTTCAGTATTTCCATCATCTGCGCCGCCAGGAATCGTTAAAAAAGCTGACTTTTCCCTTTCCTTACCGCAGGGGGCAGAAGGAACTGGCGGTGGATGTTTACCGGAGCATTGTCCGCAGACGGAATTTGTACATCCAGGCACCCACCGGGATTGGAAAGACGCTTTCCACGCTGTTTCCCTCGTTAAAGGCTATGGGGGAGGGTTACGGAGAAAAACTGTTTTACCTGACCGCCAAGACGATAACCCGGCAGGTGGCACAGGAGGGGCTGGATATTCTGAGGAAGAACGGGCTGTTTTTTTCTTCGGTTACGATTACGGCAAAGGAAAAACTCTGTGTCCTGGAAAAGCCGGAATGTCATCCCGACGCCTGTCCTTACGCTAAGGGACATTTTGACAGGGTCAATGCGGCGGTGTTTGCACTGATTAACCAGGAAACCGCCATTGACCGGGAAAAGCTGATTGCCTATGCAAAGCAGTACCGGGTCTGTCCTTTTGAATTTTGCCTGGATGTCAGCCTTTGGGTGGACGGGATTATCTGTGATTACAATTATGTTTTTGACCCTAATGTGCGGCTGAAGCGGTATTTTGCCGAGGGAAAGAAAGGGGATTACCTGTTTTTAATTGACGAGGCCCACAACCTCCTTTCCCGTGCCCGCGAGATGTACAGTGCCGCATTGGTGAAGGAGGATGTCCTTCTTATCCGGCGGCTGGTGAAGGAGCGCAGTCCAAAGCTTGCCCGGCTGTTGGATGCCTGCAATAAGAGCCTTTTAGAATATAAACGCCAGTGCGAAACCTACATGGTTTTGGAGGAAATCAGCCATCTGGCACTTCAGGTGATGGGGATATTTTCAGAACTGGAAGTTTTTATGGAAGAATGTACAGACCTTCCCGAATGCGATCTGGTGTTGGAGTTTTATTTTCAAATTCGGGACTTTATAACCATATTTGAACAATTAGACGACGGCTATCGGATCTACAGCCAGATGACGGAGGACGGGCGCTTTCAAATCCGGCTGTTCTGCATTAATCCGTCCGGGCCTCTGCGATTGTGTATGGATCAGGGGATCAGCACGATATTATTTTCCGCAACCCTGCTTCCCATGCCTTATTATAAGGAACTGCTGAGCGGGGAACCGGAAGGCTATGCCATTTATGCCGAAAGCCCATTTCCCAGGGAAAACCGTTTGCTTCTGGTGGCCCGCGATATCAGCAGCAAATACAGCCGCAGAAACCAGAGGGAATATCAGAAGGCGGCGGAATATGTGGAGAAAATTGTGAGGGGAAGAAGGGGAAATTACATGGTGTTCTGTCCATCTTACCAATATATGGGAGAAGTGGCACGGGCGCTTGAGGCAAGAAACAGAGGGAAGATAGGCGGGGATGATAAAGATCGGAAAGGAGAAGGAGAAGAAGCGGCAGGGGCAAGAGAGGAGATGCGGTTTCGCCTTCTGGTGCAGGAGAGCCGGATGGATGAAGAGGAGAGAGAAGCTTTTTTGCGGGAGTTTTTGCAGGATGGGCAGGAAGAAGAGCAGAATGGGCAGGAGGAGGAAGAGCAAGAGGAAGACTTAAGCAGGGAAATTTTAAATAGGGAAAGGGTGACCGGAAAACGGGCAGAGAAAACAAAGAGTCTGGTTGCCCTCTGCGTAATGGGCGGAATCTTTGGGGAGGGGATTGATTTAAAGGAAGAAAGTCTTATCGGCGTTATCGTGATCGGCACAGGGCTTCCCATGGTTTGTGCGGAGCAGGAGATTTTAAAAAACTATTTTGAGGAAAAGCAGAAGCCCGGCTTCGCCTATGCTTTCCAGTATCCGGGGATGAATAAGGTGATGCAGGCTGCCGGGCGGGTGATTCGGACGGTGAAGGATGAAGGGGTGATTGCCCTTTTGGACGAGCGTTTTCTCCGGCCCGATTATCTTGCCCTTTTTCCGCGGGAGTGGGCCGATTTTAAGAGGGTTACGCTGTCTGCGGTGGAACAGGCGACCAGGGAGTTCTGGGAGGGCAGGGAGATTGCCCGGCAGAACGAAACCGATTAGTTTTCCGGGTAGAGCAGGTTCGTGTGTTCGCCAGAACATAGCTGGCTGGTTTGGCTGGCAGGATGAAGCCGTTTAAAAGATAAAATAAAGCAGGAGTCCGGGAATTACAGCATATCCATAAATTGTTTTGCCGCCTGGGAAACGGGGATGTTTTCATTATAGGCGACCACAATCTGCCTGGCGGGAAGGCTTTCCTGAAGCTGTAGGATGTAAAGCTGCGGTTCCTGTTTTGGAATACAGAAATCCGGGACAAAGGCAATTCCCAGACCAATCCGTGCAAGGTCGATTAAAAGGTCATTGCTGCTTAATTCGATTTCCGGGACAAGGTCTAGCTGGCTTTGCTGGAACAGGCGGTGGAGAAATTCGCTGGTGGTGCTTTTTCGGTCAAGCATTAAAATCGGATGTTTCTGTAACTCCTGCAGAGTGAGTTTTTTCTTTTCCAGAGGGAAATGTTCACGGTTTGCCACAAAGACATCGTGAAATTCGTAGATCATCCGTACATTTTGAATATTGGAAAGCCCGGAGTTGGGATAGTTGGTAACGATAAAGTCCACCTGACCGTTTTCAAGAAGTCCGGCACAGGCTAAAGAGGTCTGGTTAGTTACCTTAATATGCACATTTGGATAGCGGAGATGAAATTCTTTTAAGTAATTGACCAGGTAATAGCGGCAGATGGTGTCGCTGGCACCGATCCGAAGCTGTCCGCCGTTTAAGGTATTGGCCTCAAGAAGCTGATTTTCGCCCTTGCGGATAAGGTTCATCGCCGGTTCCACATGCTTAAACAGGATTTCGCCCTCCGGGGTGAGCTGGACGCGCTTGGTGCTGCGGATAAAAAGGGTCTGGTTCAGCTTTTTTTCCAGAACCTTGATGGACTGGCTGACAGCGGACTGGGAGATAAAAAGCTGTTTGGATGCTTCCGAAAAGCTTAAGGTAACTGCAACATGGTAAAAGACTTTATAAAGTTCGTAATTGATGTCCATGGATTTTTGTTTCCCTTCATTTATTAGTTATTCTTATAAATATAAAGCTATTTTACCACTAAAGATAAAGGCTTGTAAAGAGAAGTTTGTAAAATAAAAGATTATGTAGAACAATGGAGAAACATGATGTTCAATTGTTGCCGTGAACATGTGAGCAGTAATGTTCAATTTTATAGATAGGAGAAAGCGGAATGAACGAAACCTATTACCAGATGTATTTAGATGAATTAAGGGGGATTAAGCCCTGTGATGATAAGGAAAGAGCGGACTTGCTGCCGAAGGCGGCGGCAGGAGATCAGGGGGCCAGGGACAGATTGATTGAAGGCCATTTGATTTTCGCGCTGGCCGTTGCCAAGGATTTTCGGGATAAGGGGATTTATGCCAATGATCTCGTGCAGGAAGCTAACTTAGCCCTTACGATGGCGGTTTTAGAATACCGGGAAGGGGATTTTCTCAGCTTTGCCCGGGACAGAATGCTTAAAGCCCTCCAGGAACTTTTAGCCGAACAGGAACAGGAGGAGAAGGCCGGGGAGGAGATATTGGCCAGGATTAATGTTTTGCAGGAGGTTTCTAAAAAAATGGCTGAGGAACTTGGCAGGGAAGCGACCGTGGAAGAACTGGCGCAGCGGATGGGAACGACCAGCGAGGAAATTAAGCAGATGATGAAAACGGCGGTGGATGCGCTGAAGGTGTATGGGGAGTAGGTAGCATGATACAGGTGGTTCAAGAATCCCAGCTCCCGGATAGAAAGCCCCGGCTGCATGCACCAGAGCAGAAACGGCGGCTTTTTCGACCGTTTAACCCATGTCCTGCATTTATAATATAACCTTATAAATACTATAAATGTTATTAATTTTACTAATTTATTATAGCTGTGATAGAATTAGGGCAGATAACCGGAAACCGGCTCTGCCTTTTTTGTGTACCAAAGGATATTGTACAGGAAAATCATGCACAGACCATCGTTTGCACAGGAAAATTATATCTAGTACTGTGTTGCGTAAATAACGGTGAATAGGTACCTGATGTCTGCGTTAGATGTGAATCCCGCGAAACGAAGGC